>Ga0065711_1038832_pt1 | contig 18359 bp, 8 predicted proteins | sample Hoacrofraction12_FD_59098 | JGI IMG/M metagenome (GOLD analysis project Ga0065711, IMG submission 59098) | Hoatzin crop microbial communities from Cojedes, Venezuela - Epithelial fraction 12 v2 (version 2) | ecosystem: Host-associated > Birds > Digestive system > Esophagus > Crop | place... | reverse complement strand
CCCCCCCCCCGACTATTTTGTGTTGCATATTGCGATGTACCCTCGTATTGCAGAGATACTGATTAGCAGAAATGTCATTACAAAAGAGTGGCAATGGATTTTAATTTATATAGTCCCTGTAATGATATCAATATGTCAGCTCTCCTTGTGGAGAGGATTTGCACCTTTAAAATAATTATTCATATATACAATTCCTACAGAGCAATACAGGGCATGAGGTGGAGATGGCAAGTTTTTCCTAAATCTAAGTACTTGCTTCTACAGGTAAATAAATTGATGTTGTGTTAAAAATGTCAGCATTTTGCTTTGTTTGTTAGATTCTTATCTTTTTTGGTTTGAGGTATATGGCAGGATTTTTCTGTACAAGTGACTGAAAATTGTACACAATTTTGAAGATTAATGTGTCTTCTTCTGTCTATAGATTTGGGTTTTACTTTGAGGGAAAGCCTGAAACCCCAGAAGAATTATGTCTTTTACTGTCAATCCTGTGGTGACATCATAGCAAAAGATCGGTGAGTACTGCGGTGTCTTGTATGGATAGCAATAAATGCCGTAGTGCTTGGTATTCATGTTATTTTGTGTACTTAGAGAGACAGCTTAAAGTTATTTATTTTGAAATTGATAGATGAGAACGCTTTGGAAGCACTATGGGTGACTAGAAGCAAAATTACCTGAAACAGTTTTTCACCGTTGATTCATTTACTGCTTGGTTTCATTCTGGCTGGAACGTAGAAGAGTACCTTAAGAAGTGAGTTTGGTGCATTGCCGTGGAAGCTGGGAGATATGGATTCTTTTCCTGCTTGTCTGCTGCTGTTCTTTGAGCAAGACATTTCCTTTTGTAGCTGGACTTCCCCACGTGTAAAATTTCTGCTTTGAGATCTGTGCTTTTTGTTCATACAGAATCTCTTTGCACTCATCATAATAGCTTCTGGTTTTGCTGTACAAACAAAAAGCTGTAACAACTTGGCCTGGAAATACTGCAAATGTTCATAGTTTTCATTGGTTTAAAAAATAGTGTATTAGTAGCTGGCGTCTTTGCTATGCTGAAGGAAGTAAAGCTAAAAATTTGAGCCTAGACTTCTTTCTTCCTCTGAACTTCAGGGATCCTTGTCAGTTCTGCTCAGTCTCTTATAAATTCCCTTCAGTCACCGTGCTGTAGTTACAGGGTGGATGCTCAGAATGGGGATGTTGACCACAGCTCCCTTCTATCTGTTAAGCAAAGCCAAGCTCCACATAGTTCAGGGATGCTGAATTTGGGAAACACAGGAGCTGTTTCTCAGCTGTGTGACTCGGCCTCATCTCTGTGCCTCTGTGCTCTGTCTGCAGAGTGAATGAGAATTTTAATAAAAAGCTGCTGCATTTTCTGTCGCTTCTGATGAACAGTTTTGACAGCTTCAGCTGGATATGTAAGAATGGTTAGAGATGCACTTGCAGCCTTTTATGATCTGTGTCACTCCTAATACTCAAAATGGTGATACAAATATGGTATAATCTGTAAACTCCTGTTACTTTCTTTTCATACCTACGGATTTATGGCTGGCTTGAATGTAACTGAGTGAGAATTTCCTGGCTTTCTCTTCTGAAATGTCTCATCTGAAAGTGTAGCAATAACTCTTACTTTGATACATTTGTAGAATAATGTAATTTCTAATTTCTAGTCAGTAACATTTGCTTTCAAAAGGTATTGCACTTTTATATTTTGGTCTCTGAGTGGGAGTTTTCCTGAATTTTAGCGCATCAATTTCATGTGCATGGAGTTTACATCCTTTGGTTCTGCATCCTATAACATGATGCAGTCAGAATTTTTAAGAAAGGAGAAAGAAGGCGTGTTCATGGCTCTTTGCTTTGCATTCCTCCTTGCAGGGAACCTCTGAGCCCCTTGAATGTTATCACTAAAAAAATATTAAGACAAGAGTAGAAGAGTGGAGCTGCCAGGGTATCCAACACCTTCTGTTCCAGCACTTCCAAAAGGAAGAGAGTAGCGTAGTCAGTACTTTTAGCTACAGAATTCATGTGTTGGTCTCTCCAGGGAGAGTGAGTATGACAAGGGCAGCAGAAGTGGTGGGATCGAAGGGAAGTTACACAACTGTGTGAGAGGGAACTTATTAAAGCGTGAATTACTAGGAAAGGGTCTGTAAAAAGAAAATCCTGAGATGTAGAAAATGATACCGTTGAGAAGAAATTGAAATAAATGGGATTTAGTTTAGATAAGGCTGTGGAGAAGATGTTGTACGCTTCCAATATATAAGAAGTTGTTGCAAAGAAGGCGGCAGTAGTCTGCAACTGAAGCAAGAGGAATTTGGGTTAAAATAAAAAAAACTCACAACCTGCCAAATCTGTTCTAAAGCTTAATTTTTGCTATTTGAGACTGCATAGGAAGCCATAAATTTAAAGACTAGATTAGAGAAATATGCTAGGAGTGGTTTAAATGTAAGTGATCCTTCCCTGATGCAAGCAAATAGACTCTATACATTTTCTGAAATCCCCTAGCTCAGACTGTTTCCTTCCGTCAATCTGATAGCTGTTCAGAGCTTAGGGTTATGCTCTCTGATTCTTCTCCGTTACCCTCACATTACCCACATTAGAGGAAGTGATTATATGTATTTTTTCTTCCATGATATATGAGGTGCAAAGAATTTGGGATGCTTTTAATTTCTCTCCTTCCAGTTAGGCTAAGTGTAGCTTATATATAAAATAATTCTAAGACTTTATTTCTGTCATTAAGAAATCCTTAAAGGCTGAATGTTGTGAAAAAGAAGTTTCATAAGTTCACTATTAAGCAATAAACCTTTTCCTTAGTCTAAATGTTAAGAATTTGTACTACATAAGTATTTTCTTGAAAAATTGATGGCAGAGGGAATCTTCTATTACACTTTTCCTGCTTAAATAACTTTAAGCATGACAGTCAACTGGCAAGCTGGGCTTTCCAAGATTTTTTTAGTAAGTATATAAGGAATACTGCTGTTAAAGATATTCGTTTTGATCTTTTTTCTTTCTCTTTTTTTCTCTGATGGAACAGAAGGATTATATGTTTAAAAGTCTAAAGTCCATTTTACTTCCATTTTTTGGAATTTTCAATATATCAGAAGATATTACTGGGATCTTGGATATTAGTTAATAATGAGGTTAGAGATTATTTTTCTTAGTCCAATCTTACAAGGATCTCTATGTTCTATTACCTTAGCATGGAAGCTCACCTAAGAATTACATCCTTATGGCAGGTCTCTTTTAGACTAGTGCCTAACTTCTAGCTTTTTAAGATGAAGTTAATTACCTAGGTTTCTGTTTGGAGACAGAGAACTATCTTCAGAAGGAGATTCAGCCTGACTATATTAGACACTTCCAGAAGGACAAAGTATCTCTTAAACGTCCCAACATAAGAATTGTTTGTCGCTCTCTGACTGAAGGCAGCCTAGGTGAGTCGCTCAAAGTAGAAACTCAGTTGTTATTAGGAGCAAGTTTGGGGAGATAAAGTCCCCCTGTTAGCTAAGTTTTATTACTATATTTATATTACTATATTAGCCTCAAGTTAGTTAGCACCCAGTAAACTTCAGGCTTCTTTTTTTTGTTGTTGTTTTTCTGGAAAGCTAAATTTTTATTAGTGTTACCTTTTTCCAGTCCTAGTGATCCAGAATATGGCGTCCCACCTATGAATGGCAAAAGCCTAAAATATAGTGGAAATGCTGTATTTTCTGTGTAGCTCAAAGTTAGGAGGAGTCTGTTTAGAAAGTTCCTACTGGTTGAAGCAACTGCTTTTGTTGGGCAAGAATTCAAGATCTTGATACTCTACAAATACAGGTAAAGAAAGGGGAATGTAACAAAACTGGACAGTATTAGTCTGCAGCTTAAGATAATCTCTGTCTTTTTTTCCTCCTGTATGTAGCACTTGAAAAAACATTACTGAGTGTGGTGATTTAGCCTGTCTGGATGCCGTGTGCCCACCAAAACTGCTCTGTCACTCCCCTTCCTAAGCTGGACGAGGGAGAGAACATATAATGAAAGGCTTGTGGGTTGAGATGAGGACGGGGAGAGATCACTTACCAATTACTGTCACAGGCAAAATAGGCTCAACTTGGGGAAATTAGCTTAATTTATTGCCAATCAATTCAGAGTAGGATAATGAGAAAATAAAACCAAATCTCAAAACACCTTCCCCTCACCCCTCCCTTCTTCCTGGGCTTAACTTCACTCCAGATTTTCTCTACCTCCTCCCCTTGAGCAATGGAGGGGGATGGAGATGGGGGTTGCGGTCAGTTCATCACACTTTGTCTCTGCCGCTACTTCCTCAGGGGAGGACTCCTCACGCTCTACCCCTGTTCCAGCATGGGGTCCCACCCATGGGAGACAGTCCTCCACGAGGTGCTCCAACGTGGGTCCTTCCCACAGGTTGCAGTTCTTCACAAACTGCCCCAGCGTGGGTCCATTCCCACGGGGTGCAGTCCCTCAGGAACAGGCTGCTCCAGCTTGGGTCCTCCATGGGGTCACAAGTTCTGCCAGCAAACCTGCTCCAGCATGGGCTCCTCTGTCCACGGGGCCACAGATCCTGCCAGAAGCTTGCTCCAGCACGGGGCTCCCCACGGGTTACAGCCTCCTTCTGCAATCCACCTGCTCTGGTGTGGGGTCCTGCATGGGCCGCAGGTGGAGATCTGCTCCACTGTGGACCTCCATGGGCTGCAGGGGCAGAGCCTGCCTCACCATGGTCTTCTCCATGGGCTGCAGGGGAACCTCTGCTCCAGTGCGTGGAGCACCTCCTCCCCCCTTCTTCTTCACTGACCTTGCTGTCTGCAGAGTCATTTCTCTCACATATTCTCACTCCTCAGCTGCATTTTTCTTCCCCCTTCTTAAATATCTTATCACAGAGGTGTAACCACCGTCACTGATGGGCTCAGCCTTGGCCAGCGGCAGGTCCATCTTGGAGCCAGCTGGCATTGGTTGTATTGGACACGGGGGAAGCTTTTGGCAGCTTCTCACAGAACCCACGCCTGTAGCCCCAATGCTACCAAAACCTTGCCACGCAAACCCAAGGCACGCTGAGCAATACCAGCTTTTTGTTGCTGCAGTGTGAAGAGCAATACATAGGAATGAACACTTCTGTTTTTCGGTGTGAGTCTGGGCACTGGAACTAGTAGTACAAGGCTGACGAGTAATCAGTTATTAGGCCAACACCAGAATTAAGGTCCCACCATGGCAGAATTGTGGTTGTATCTCAGGCAATGCAAGACCACAGAGCAAAGACAGTGATGGGTAGCACAGAGAGGTGATCTTATTTAGTTATGATAAGTAAAGTGGGTCAGAGAACGAGTTATTCCAACTTTCATCTGCAGGTGGGGCAAGCACAGTTTAAAATGTATTGTCGATCTAGAAAGAAGTAAGTTTTTATAAAAAATTTTACTTGTACTCACCGAACAATACAAAAGGGACAAAAAACTGCAATGGGAAGAACTGGCATCTTCAGAAAAGAACAGACCGAACTGCAAGAAAGGGAGGGTGTCTGACTGTTGGCTTGGTAGCTGTGTGTTTATTTGCAAAGTAGCACCATAAATAAAGTTGTATTTGCAAGTTTTGAGTAAGGAGTACAATCACAAAACTGTGTGAAGGTTTCAGGCAATAGCAGAAGTAAGGGAATAAAAGGAAAGCCTTCAAGGAATCTAGGCAGAGAGCAGAAAGCGCCGCTCTGCAGCAGACAGTGCATCTAGAAAACTGTTGGAGGGGTACACACTGTTAAAGCCATGACACTTTTTTTTTTTGGTAAAGGGGCTGCATTTCTTCCCAGTGCGACAGTTTTCCAGAAAACACAGATTAAAGAAAGTGTAAATATATGGACAGTATCCATCAATACTTCTACATTTTTAATAAAAACGTGTGACGGGACCACAGAATGGCTCTAGGAACTCTAGGCAGGAAAGGATTGAACACTCACTCATAATGACCAAGCTAGTATTTATATAGCCACATGTATATATTCTAGCTTTAAGAGTATATTTTAAAACTTAAAGCAGTGATTCCAAACCTTGGCTTATAAAATCCTCTGGCACTGTGTGTATCCAAACAAAGTAAGTTAAAAAACAACACTGATAACAAAAGCAAAGTCTGGTACTGCCTGGAGCAGCCTCCTTGGTCCATACAGCTGCCCAGGAGGAAGGGATTTGTGTTTTTTTGTACATGAGTTCTAAAAGCTGAATCTGAATCTAAATTAAGATTGCATTATCCCTTTTTTATTTTTAATCAAGACATTGTGTAGTATTTTTGTTGTGATTTAGCTTTTTCAAAGTCTGGTATCTGACTCTGGGGGGCTTCAAAGGACATACTCTCCCTTACTGTGACAGAGGTCTGCTTCTGTTGTGTTTATGTCAACATTTGGTGCAAGGGAACTTTACAAGAAGTAACAATAAATATAATTGCAAAACATCAATTGTTATGTTTTTATGACTGGATAGAACTGTTTTATTTTTGCCATGTATTTCATTTCAAGAGAGGATTATGCCAAGTTCTGCCTCGCGTTCATTGGAAATTCACCCTTGGGAAATGCTTCATTACAAACTTGGCAGGAAACATTCAGCCATTGCTTTCTCAGAATTCATACAAAGAAAGTGCCTTTGACTGAGAGTCAAGCACTTCCTTTCTAGAAAATGCCATACTTTCTCTCCTTTTTATAAGGAGTCTAAGCTCTCTTTAAGTGTCTCAGAAAAGAATGTAATATATTGTAATTTTTTTTTTAATTTCTTCCCTCTTAGGAAATTTCTCAGAGTTCTTCCTCTACCAAGTGAAAACTGGAGTGCTTTAGTTGAAGAGTGGTGTTGTCACCCTAACCCCTTTGCCAGAAGCAATTTGCATCCTCAGCATGATGACTGTTTTCTTGGAGACACTTTTTTTCTGTTGAATTCAGGAAATGAATCACATGTGCCCGAACCTCCCATGTGCTGCTCCGAGACTGGACACCATGCTTCTCAGAGTGGCTCCAACTTGGTAAAGTATTTTGTTTGAAGAATTCTTAAGTGATTGTATGTGGACTTTTTTCATTGTATAACACTTTTTTGTCACTGGTTTATTTAACTTGTATGCATTACAGAGCTATTTTGAAGGTCATAGGGAGTTGTTGACATTCAGTTGTACAGAAACCAGAAAATATTCTAAGCTATGATTTATATTTTCTGAAGCATACACCATGGTCTTGATATTGACATAGAAAAACTTCTTCCTATAAACTGAATTGGAAACTACTTAATTATGTAGTTGTAAACCAAAATATTTCCCCAAAAAGTACCCTGATTGAAGGACATCAGCATTTAGTAAGATAGTAACTGTTGTGGGTTAGTTGTTTGTCAAAGGGTAGTGGCGCGAAGAATGAGGAAGAAACTGGGGTAGCAATGCTTTTTGTTCTCAAACTGTGACTGGATGCCTAACCATAAATATGATCAAAGGAAGGTTTGGTTTCTTTTTTTTCTTTCTTTTTTTTAGCTTTAGAAAAACTTGGAAAAATCAGAACGTGTTTTGGATTCAGATGTGACCGTCTTACACCCTTAGAACATAGTAAGGAAACTGAGTTTGTTTTACTGCTTTGTTTAGTGAAAGGGACCTACCACCCCAGGTTATAACTCTTCATGTTGATGTTTCTGAGGTGTTCTGGGAAGGGCGTATGTCCATCAGCTGAGTCTCTAGGAAGAAGGCTATCATTTGGCTTATAAATGTCAAAATTTGTTGTTGCCCAGGAAAAAAACATTTGTAGGGATACTGATATTTCAATGGTGGGATAAAACCCATGAAGAAAGAAAATTCAGTGCGTTACTGATCTTGGAGATCTACCACTTGTATAAAAATTCAAGAAATAATCTTTTCTTCTACCAGAAAAACATCTAGGAACTTGGTTCACCAGAGCCTACATTTCCATAAAGCCATTTCTGTTAATCTACCGTTTGTCTGCATTTGTGCTGACAAAGGTTGGGCCTGAAGATACCATCTTTTCTTTCAATACTATGTATTTAACCAAATTACTGAATTCCCGCTACAATTATGGGAACCGTTGCTGCCTTGGCAACGTTCTCTAACAGCTGATGACTTGCTATGTACAGATTTCCAACATGAAACTTTTAATCTGTTGAGAAGTAACAACAGAGACCCTGACTTCTGTCTGCTGCTGCTGCTTATCATCATTAGGGATTTGTATTATCCCCAGTTAAATCACCGGGATTCTCGCAGCTCAGTGGTTGCTGGGGCAGTGCATCCAAGTGAGCCATCTGCTTGGGGAACAGTTCTGTCCTGTGGTCGGTATCTGCAAGTCTTGCAGCTGTGGTCCCTTTGGTTTCTTATTCCATTGTTCTTTGAAAAGCAGAATATGACGAGGGGAAAATAGGAACTGATACCCTGAAAGGATATCAGCATGGGAGAAGCAGATTATTTTGGATTAACTCTGTGGCAATTGCAGTTATTTCTTCTAAGTATCTGTAAGAAGGATGCTGAGCAGAAGATTCCAAATTTCCAAGAGGACAATGCTTCCTGCCAGAGGTCCCCAAAATTAATTATCTCACATTTCAGTGGTCTCCAAAGAGATCCTAGAACAATGGAAACAAAGACGGGAAGAGGCAGGGTGCACGGGGTTCATATTATAGCCCAAAGACAGGGGAGCAGTCTGCCTGACACACTTCTTCAAGCAGTCAAAGAGAATGTTTGCCAGAAAAGGGTTGTTTCTGAGGCAGAAATATGATAAAAGGATGTGAGACAAAGATATTGCTGAGATGTGGGTCAAAGCAGGGTAAGAGCAGAACTTTTGAATGAAGGAGGAGGCTGTTTTCTGTCAGAGGCATACAATAGTAGTTTAATGTGATGAATTTTCATGTTTGCTTCCTTAAACTTGCATTGAAGTAGAGAATTCTTTCCTTGTTTGTCTCAGCTCCAGCTTTCTACATCTTTCACACTTGCAATGAATTCTCATTTCTATGTTTCCTTATTTCCAGCATCACTCAGTTGCCAAGCAAATGAGTAAAACCGCAAGATCCAGTAGAAACTGGACTAATAAGGAGAAAAACTTTCATATTGAAACAGAAAATTCTTCCATAATATGAGTAATAGAAAGTTACAAGAAAGATAGATTGCTACTGGCATAAATGTTCTCATTTCAGTGAATGTTGTTGCAGTCTGCCCCAGTATGAAGGTTCTTTTTTAATTGCATTGCAGTTCTTTGGAAAGTGTTTGTCTATGACCAAAATAGAAGCAGGAATGTACCAGAGATGCTTAAACAATCTTTTCCAGCCTCCAGTGGGACCAAGACAGCGTCCGTCCATTGCAAACATATTTCTTACATCTATTAGTCTTCCAGTGTAACATAGTTTTTAAATGTCACATGATCTTGCAGCATCCTAATAGTATCTCTTGGGGAAAATATTTTCCCTGACACCATATCAGGGATTCTTAGGAATAGAAACAGAAAATATTAGGCTGGTGATCCACCTCCATCTCCAGATTGCCAGCAGCTGCAAGTTGTCAAATAGATATATTGATTTAATTAGTCTAGCTAAAACTATTGCTTTTTCCGTTGGAGCATGATAGGAGTTAGCGGGTTTTTTTAGGTATCGTACTGCACAATTCTCAGCTAGCACCTGTAACTGTAGTCGGAAAAAAACACTGAAGTTGTAGCTTTCAAGGAAGTACTGTATATTATGTACTTGTACTATGCAGTATTTGTACCAACCTCAAATACTGGTTTTCACAAAACCCTGTCTATTTATCCTTGCTCTTCACATTAAGCAAGTAATTTTACTGTGTATGTTTGAGAGTAGTAGCAAAGTAGGAATTGGGAAAGGGGATAACTGCGTATATATGGACCAGATGTTTTTTTGGATCTCTGTAATAAGGGAGCTGTACTTCCAACAGTCAGCTCTCTGAAGCTTTAACAGAGGCTGTTGTGCTCTCCCTGGGGCTTTTAGTTTGATCCTGGTTTGTGAGGAACAAGCAGGACTTTGTGATCATACATTCAGAGTCTACATGGATCACTTTCTGTTTTTTGTGGAGGTAGAGTGGCCCTTTCTGTTTGTTTTATTATTTACATAGTACAGATCAGAGAACTCTTTTAGGTATTTGCGGCATCAAGTCCATCAGTTCTGTCTGAGTTATAGCTTTGAGAAAGATGTCCATTGTTGCTTTAGTACTTCAAAAGATGGAAGCTTTATCACATTCCTTGGTAAGCTGTTTCAGTGGTTAATCATCCTGACTGTTTGCTGCCTTTTTATTAAATTAAGCACACTAAGAGTTGTAACTCTGTATCTCTTCTTATCTCTAAGGTGTATTTATTTTCTAGAAATTCTTTTTGTAGCAGTTTTTCAAACCATTTTCCAAATTTTTAACATACTAGATAGATCCATTTTTGCCGTAATCATCTCACTAATCCTGAAGATGTTATATTTTTCTGTCTATCCATATCAACTATTAAGTTGTTCGTGGATTCAGAGATCGTACTTGCCCTGTCTTTTGTAGCATCTCATTAGTAACTCTGGTTTGGTTAGCTACCATTATCTAAATTCTTTTGATTTTTACTGTCTTCCACTACGTGTTCTTTTATTTTATCATCACTGGCTTTGTTGTTCCTGTTGTTCCTGAATATGTAATCTGGCATTTGGCTGTATTGTAGTGCAGATTGTTAGACTAAGCACAACCTACTTAATGATCCAGACTGGTGTGTGTAGCTCTTCTATCTCCCTTGTCTACCCCATCCCTATCATTGCAGCAGGAAGTTCTTGCACTTTTCCATAGAGTAACTGAAAAAATTGGCTCAACGTGTCTATTTGACTTGTCTATAATCTCTTTCATCACTGGTCTGATCACAGACCACATGTCCTTCAAGACACTTGAATTAGAATAAATCAATTAACAAAGCATGATTCAGTTTTTGATTAGGATAATTGTGCTTGGAAATCTGCGTAGTGTGAAAGTCCACAATCCAGGTTCTGAAGACAGCCTGTATTGGACGTACCTCAGAATTTACCTTTGTAAGACAAAAAGTGTTCCTGACATAGCTAGGGCCATTGGATTTACTTCATGCTGCTTTTTTTTTTTCTTTTCTTTAAATAATTTTGTGCTGTGATAGGCCACAGAGCACCACTTTTTGTTCTGGATTTCAGTCTGACATATAATCATTGTTCATTTTAAAATTTGAATACTAAGTATGATAGTGGCAATGGAGAAAAACTATGCTCCCCGAAGAGCGCAGGTGTGTTCTCTCCAGTTGGAATCCATGGGAACTGCTGCCATCTTTTACAGCGGTTACAGAAAAACATAAATTTGGAGGTTTTTTCCCTCAACTAGTTTAATTTATGCTGAATGTAGATATTATTTTTGTAAACGTGCTGCAGTATGATCTCTCAAGTTGATAGTGACTTGTTTGGACATATAAACCAAGCCAATAAAACAGTAGTTGTTTAATTACACGTGGGTATTTTTATGCACTGTGTACTGTATAAACAATTATAAAGGTGATTATACAAAGACCACATATAAAAATCCAATTTAGGTGTCTTCTCATTACATTCTCAGGATTTCTAGCTTCAGAAGAGCTTGTTAACTTGGGAGCTTCGTTGTGGTTGTATGTACGTACTGCTTCCAGACCAGAGCTGTACGGTGCTACACCCAGGTTAATAAGCTCATGCAGAACCAGTTCTGGAGTTCAGACTTTGCATTAAAGTAGGAGTTGTGTTTACTTGTGTCTTTATACTAATACCAAATTTAAATATTAACACTGGGATTAGTAGGAGTGTTACTAGGACAGATCACAGGTTGATCCAGAAATGAGATCTTTTTCAATGTGCAGTAACGGATGTATAAGAGTAAGGCAAGTACTGAGTGATGTTTTGGCCAGTGTAGAGACTTCTTGAGTTAGATGTTGTCCACATTTTTTGTTTTTAGTAAGCCCCAGATGAACATTGCTTCCCCTGAATTTCTAAAGACTTTCTGAACTTCTATGTACTTTTAATATGGTAAATACTTTCCTGTAGTCAGTACCAAACTATATTATGTACTGTGTGACAAATCCTTCCTTTTAGTTCATACAAACCAGGTTAGAATTTCATAGCATGATCTATGAGAGTAAATGTTTTTTTTCCTCTTCAGCTTTTCCTAAACATTCATGATTTTACATATCTTAATGATACCCCTTGTTTTTCTGCCTTTCATGCTTTCTCCAATTACGTGTGTTTTCTTACCACATATGGAAACTATTTTGCACCTCTGGCAATTATTCTCATTCTTTGTTAATACGTTTTCTCTTTCTGCTTGAATTGAGGGAGAGGGGTTGTTCAAGAACAGAATCCACCGCGTGTATCATGCTGTGTTGTGTTCTTCAGCTGTTTCCTAGTAATTCAGAAGACTCTGTGGACATTTTCTGCTCTTTGCTGAACATTGAACTGGTATTGCTATAAAACTGTCCACAGTGGCTAGAACATTTTACAGCGTGATGGTAGTCACATTGCAGCATAATTTTTTATGTATATATTTTGGAATGCTTTTTTTCATATGCATTATTTTGCCCTTATCAAAATTGAATTTACCATGTTATTTTATTGCCCAGTCACTCAATATTATGAGATTCTCCTGTTAGCTATAACAGGCTGTGCTGTGTGGTCAGTATATACTGCCAGAATTTAAAAGTAGTATCAAACTGCAAGCAAGTCAAAGTGTGGAAAGCTGAAGTAGTGAATGCAAATCTGTGTGTATGTAAACATAAAGAGAACAGAAACAATTACAAAGTTCACTATCTACTCTGCAGTGTATGTTAAAATTATAAATTCCTTTTTTCAGAATGACTGAGTCTCATTTAAATGACATTTCTTTGTCCTACAGAAGTCAAAGGAAAATACCAGAGTAATTTGTAAGCGCTGCAAGACAATGCTTGGAGAAACAGTGTCATCAGGTATGGGATGTACAAACCAAACTAGACTTCACTGAATCAGCCATTGAGCACTGGAGATTAAAAACTCTGGAGGAAAGTAGTTTATCAGTAAGGTGCAGGGCTGATTCTCGTGTGTTTATCGCATTCCCTTCTGGAACAGATGAGGTCATTGCTTCCACTGTCAGACCTTGAAAGTGACTTACGACAGGGATTTTCCTCATCCTTGTTTCTGTGGTGTATTTGGCTAATTCCTAAGCTTTGAAAGACTCAGTGCATGATTCCAGTTTACTAGGAATCCCAGTAAAATAAGAGACCTGAGAAATTACATGTTGTTTGTTTTACTATCAGTCCTACAGAATAATGGAAAGGTTAATTCAGAACTTGATCAGCACAGACCTAGAAGCTAAAGATATGATTGCTAACAGCCTTGCCAGGGACACAGGTTATCTCTTATCTCATCCGATGATAAGATGGTGAGATTGAGTCAATATATAAGATGGTCATTATATTGAGTCAGCAGGGTTTACCTGAAGTAGTGTAAAGATGAGTCTCTGGTGGTTTTAAAAATGCAGTTATTAACAGGAGAGAAGCAATGATAAGACTGAAACTAGCAGGGTTCATTCTTTCATTCTCCCTCTACTCCACTGTATCAGTCAGTGTGAGTCTGGCTCAGTTCAGAGATCTGGAGAATACAAAAACTTCTCAGAAAATGCAAAGCCTGTTTAAGAAATAAGTCATGAGGAGATGCAAGACAGAAGGTCTTCTGTTACAGAAGGTTCTGGTTGTCCTGTACGGGGATCTGAACAGTACAGGCTTTAATAAAACCAAATTGAAGGTAAGATGTTTGAAAGACTGCAAAGCAGGTTGTGACTTTGAGAAAGCAGGGGTTTGAAAAGAGCTTCACAGATCTTCATGAATAGTTAATGCCTGAATCTAAGCCTGCAGACGGTTGTAGCAACCAGTAACTGATGTGATCAATGGGTATGGGAAAAGGCAAATATCGTGTAGATGTGCAGGGATTTGGTCTGGACTCTGTACATGGCCCAGGTTAGATAGCAAGTCCATTGTTTTGACCATGTTTCTTCAGTGCTGTAGGAAATTTACGCAGAGTTCAAAAAACAGCCAAAAAACTAACCAGAGCTGTATAGTGTAAGTCTAGACAGAACCATCTCTGTGAAAAGAGACTAGGGAGCAGACTTGACTGTCGTGCTTTGGTGAGCAGATATCAGTGCCTTGAAGATAAAGCTGGATTAGAGTGGTGTAGCTGTGGAGGCCAGATTTGGCTTTGAAATTCCCCTGTCAGCTATTCCTTCCCCCAAATCTATCCCCATATATTTTTGTATGATTTTTTTTTTTCCTGGGAAACCCCACCTTCTGTCTCTCTGCAAGCAAACATCTCCGGAATTCCCCATGCCTTTGCAGCAGTACCACCAGTTCCTTACTCAGGGTAACAGCTGAGGAGGTAGAGGGACTGAACTGGCTTCTCTTGCTCCTGTTTCCCATGACTAGGCACAGCGTGGAGCCAACTAAAATTAAACTTAGAGGTAAAATATAATTTCTTAACAGTGAGGATAATTTAAAAATTGTTTTACTTATCTGGAGAAGGGATGGGATTACCAAACCTTTGGAATCTTTAAAACAGATCAAGTGTCTTCCTGAAATGCTTGCTTTCATCCAGTCTTAATTGTTTGTGTGACAGAGATCAGATGAGACAGTTCCTTCTACCCTTAAAATTCAAGGAGCTGATGAATCTTTACTGTTGTTCTCATGCTAAGGCTTAGTGGAATGAATTTATTACTCTCTATGCTTAACCTGTTCTGCTGGCCCTCTGGTTAGGCTGTGTTTGTAGCTTTGACCCAGAGCTTCAGTGTGATCATCTTTGACCTGATTTCATTGATGGGGATTAAATTCTGTACTCAAACACTGCCATTCAGTGCTAAAGGCTGTCTTAGTGGAGCTTTTGGGGAACAGTTACATTGAAACTCGGAATGTATGCAGTATTAGCGTGGAGTTAGTGCGGTTTTTGGAAAGAAGTTCTGTTCTGCTCTTCGAGCGAAGAAGAAAATTATTCTGCTGTGTGTGCTGTTATTAAAACTGTCTCTTGTGATTCACTGCAGCATTACTGAGCAGCAGAGGGTACTAAAATACTTATGTAAGCTGTGCTGATCTCAGTGCTTTGGGAAAGTTCTTTCGATTCATCTTTTAGGTTTGGCTTAAGCTCTTGCTTGCTTTGTTTCAAGATGATTGTTCCCAGCGTTAAACAAGGATCAATATGAATGACAAACTGCTGATCATGTAATTAGCTCAGAACAGTTTTCTTCTGGCAACGTATATTTTCTGTTATTGCTTGCTTCTCCTCCCACAAACCAAAGCAGAATTTGACAATCTGCTGCACCTCTTAATTGAGTGCTGAACAAAAGTTTAATTAGTATAGCGATACAGTGACTTAGTCTACTCTTAACAAGTTGGTTGTTCCGCTGTACTTGAAAAATGTTTTTGTTATTTTAGATACCATTAAATATTATGTCACCGAAGTGATTATTCAACCATCTGAGGGAAGTTTCAGCCCAACACCAAGGTAATGAATAAAAATTTCAAAAATCAGATTATTTGTGCAGGTTTATGTTTTAGAAAGGATGCTAGAAATCCACTAACATTTTAGTTTCTTGAATAATTATGTATAATAACAAAGTGCTGTCAAATTTTATGTAATCATCACAGAAGTAAGCATTGTAAAGGTAATGTAGTCTGAGTTTGCTCATGTACAGTTTTGTTTGCTTGTCTTTGTGTGTGTTTGTGTGTGACACAGGAGAGAGTTCGTGTATAATTTGTAGCAATGTCTTGCTATTCAGGTGATAATCCAAAATACAATACTTATTTATTTTGAACTGTTTCAGTTTGCATGATGTCTAGTGACTAATTATGGAAATGGAAGGTTACATTATATAAAGTTAATTTAAGTAAAGCTTGAAATGTTTAATTGAAAGTAAGATTTCTGAATTTTCAAATAATTCAGTTTGAAATTAAGACTAAGCTGAAACAGAATTTGATGTAGCTATCTTGTATCATGTATTATGTGTTAGTTGCAGTTCTTTGCTTTTGTGAATTATATTTGAAATATGTGCATCATTCTGAACTTTGTGTTCATATGAGTAAAATCTAATAGAGAGAAGCTTTTATCCAGCATTTGCCGTTTGGTGTTGGTCAAAATAAAGGACGTGGAGTAATTTAGACTGCTGATCTGTTAATTCCTGTTGCAGGAAATAACATCCTCTGGTTTTGGGGAAGAGAAAGATAAATAAGCCCCACCTCTCAATAAAAAGTGATTGTAGGTTGTAGTGGAATTGACAGTATGGAGATACTCATGTACTTGTGCTACATCAATATGAATGACTTTGCGCTTGTAGTTGTTATGAAAACATAGAATATGTGGTTAATTCTTAAACAGGTCTCAATTCATACAGAGCATGGTTGCTCAGTGTCTTGTGGAATTGTCCTCTGCTAAAAGTACGTTTAGATTCACCGTAAAAGGAGATAATGGAAAAAACTATATTCTGGTAAGTTTGTTTGTTTTTTTTTTAATCTTTATGCTGCTGAAAAAGTTTAACCTATGAATCCCAGCTCCTAAAATATATTATTTATGCTGTTCATGATTGTGTGTTTAAAGAAAATTAACAAATTCAAATTCTTGAAGTAGTTCTTAAGAGTTCTGTTTAAGTAAGAAATTTCCCTCCATTTTTTAATTTAAGTAGAAGTATGTATAGAAATTTTCTCTATTAATATAGTAATGAAAGTACTACAGATGCATCACAGGTAGCACAGAAATAACACTGTGTTTTGTATTCAGAAAATACGGAAAGCTTAAATTTTGACTTTATAATATATACCGCATCTTCTTCCTCCAGTGCTTCTTATCTTTAATCACCAGAAGTTCATCGAATTGTATAGCATCTTTCACAAATATTGTCTGAAGTCAGCGGAGACTACTGATGTAGTCAGTACATTGCATTGCACAGTGAAGTGCAAATGAAAATAAAATTGCCTATTATACTCAACGTTCTAATGCTATTAAACTTGGTTAAGCTTGATATTTAAATAGTGACACCTAAATTCCTCAAACTTTTAGATGGGTAGGAATTTGGGGCTGGAATTATCTTAATACTATACACTTGGTATAGCCAGGGATGTTTTGTTTTATTCATGAACTAAATATAAACACAGAATTTGTAATTTTGCAGTTTGTATGAGTAATTCGTAGACAGAAATATAAAGAAATAAATGATTGTAGATTCGAGGTCATCAACAAGCAAGTGGAGGAAAAGAAGGTTATCAGGAGTAGTCAGCATGGATTCACCAAGGGGAAATCATGCCTCACCAATCAGATAGCTTTCTACGACGACATGACTGGCTGGGTAGATGAGGGGAGAGCCGTGGATGTAGTCTACCTAGACTTCAGCAAGGCTTTCGACACTGTCACCCATAACATCCTCCTAGGGAAGCTCAGGAAGAGTGGGCTGGATGAGTGGTCAGTGAGGTGGATTGAGAACTGGCTGAATGGCAGAACGCAGAGGGTTGTCATCAGCGGCACTGAGTCTAGTTGGGGGCTGGTAACAAGTGGTGTCCCCCAGGGGTCAGTACTGGGCCCAGTCTTGTTCAACTTCTTCATCAACGACCTGGATGAAGAGTTAGAGTGTACCCTCAGCAAGTTTGCTGACGACACCAAACTGGGAGGAGTGGTGGATACACCAGCTGGCTGTGCTGCCATTCAGCGTGACCTGGATAGGCTGGAAAGTTGGGCAGAGAGGAACCTGATGAGATTCAACAAGGGCAAGTGCAGGGTCCTGCTCCTGGGGAGGAACAACCCCATGCACCAGTACAGGCTTGGGGCAGACCTGCTGGAGAGCAGCTCTGCAGAGAAGGACCTGGGTGTCCTGGTGGATGACAAGTTGACCATGAGCCAGCAGTGTGCCCTGGCTGCCAAGAAGGCCAATGGGATCCTGGGATGCATCAAGAGGAGTGTGGCCAGCAGGTTGAGGGAGATTCTCCTCCCACTCTACTCTGCCCTAGTGAGGCCTCATCTGGAGTACTGTGTCCAGTTCTGGCCTCCCCACTTCAAGAAAGATGAGGAGCTACTGGAGAGAGTCCAGTGGAGGGCTACAAGGATAGTGAGGGGACTGGAGCATCTCTCCTATGAGGAAGGGTTGAGGGAGCTGGGCTTGTTCAGCCTGAAGAAGAGAAGGCTGCGAGGGGACCTCATAAATGCTTATAAATATCTGAAGGGTGGGTGTCAAGAGGATGGGGCCAAACTATTTTCAGTGGTGCCCAGCGACAGGACAAGGGGCAACGGGTGCAAACTGAAGCATAGGAAGTTCCACCTGAACATGAGGAAGAACTTCTTCCCTCTGAGGGTGACGGAGCCCTGGAACAGGCTGCCCAGAGAGGTTGTGGAGTCTCCTTCTCTGGAGATATTCAAGACCCGCCTGGA
>Ga0065711_1006082_pt1 | contig 18359 bp, 3 predicted proteins | sample Hoacrofraction12_FD_59098 | JGI IMG/M metagenome (GOLD analysis project Ga0065711, IMG submission 59098) | Hoatzin crop microbial communities from Cojedes, Venezuela - Epithelial fraction 12 v2 (version 2) | ecosystem: Host-associated > Birds > Digestive system > Esophagus > Crop | place... | reverse complement strand
TGTGCTTCAGTTTGTGCCCATTGCCCCTTGTCCTGTCGCTGGGCACCACTGGAAAGAGTCTGGCCCCATCCTCCTGACACCCACCCTGCAGATATTTATAAGCATTTATTAGGTCCCCTCTCAGCCTTCTCTTCTTCAGGCTGAACAAGCCCAGCTCCCTCAGCCTCTCCTCGGAGGAGAGATGTTCCAGTCCCCTCATCATCCTCGTAGCCCTCCGCTGGACTCTCTCCAGTAGCTCTTCATCTTTCTTGAACTGGGGAGCCCAGAACTGGACACAGTACTGCAGATGGGGCCTCACTAGGGCAGAGTAGAGGGGAAGGAGAACCTTCCTCTACCTACTGGCCACACTCCTCTTAATGCAACCCAGGATCCCATTGGCCTTTTTGGCAACCAGGGCACACTGCTGGTGAACCTCTCATCATGGTTAACCTCTCATCCACCAGGACACCCAAATAGCAATAGCAATACATTTGCAATATACCTTTTACTGTGACAAACATATTTCCCCAAAAAATCAATTTCAGGTATGAGAACACAGAACCTGGAGACCACAGATGGCTCTCTGAAAAAAGTCAGTTACTCCTGGTCATGAGCACAGTCCATTAACTTCAAAACCTGAGTCATAATCCTGAACCTCACAATGGTTAAATCACAGTTAATTAGAAAATCTGTCACAGGTTCCTCCAAAGTCACTGGAATGAGATGCTGTTGGAGACAAGATATTGGTACCAAGCACTTGAGATCTGGTTCAATAAAGCTGCTGTTGTGTGCCCAGGTGGGTTTTCCCGTGTTGTACTCTATACTGTCACCTAACAGGTTGCACAGTCGGATCGTGGAGGAATACGACTGTCTTCATCTGAATTCAGGTGTCTCGCCAAAGTGAAAACACTTGCCACACAGATCCAAAGAATTCCACAAAGTTTTACAGGGCTTTGTCAATTAGTATTTGTTAAGTATTGTATCTCATCTAATGGAAAGTACTACACAATATTTTATTAGCAGATATTTGTACTCGATCTGTTAAAAATGAGTAAGCTGGACTTTCAATGATTTTAGATTTTTCCAAGAGTGACAAACCTGCCTCTCAAAATGATTGATGAAAAGGATATTTTGCTTTAATTTTTCTTTTGTTCAATTCTTGTAGAATGTAGGTTCTCAGATTAAGACCCTGTTTGGCTGTAACCCGGAGAATATGCCATATGCATCCTGACCTATCAGAGGGATTTCTGGTACGGAAAAGACTGAAAATATAAGAACATTGATTTCATTTTAGACTTCACCTTTGAGGCCCCTATGGCTACAGTGGACGGGCTTTCTCAAGACCTTTCAGCTCTGTTCTTATGCTAATCAACAGTAAAACTTGCACTTTGCTCATCAACTGAATAAAACATTTAATTGTACCTATCTAAGGACATAACTGTTATTTTGATGGTAATTTAATACTTCCATACAGCCATGGGTGGGTCCTTATGGTAATCTAGCGCTAACGGCAATTTAGTGAGATGTACTAGAACCAGCTTTAAACTTGCTTTCCTGGAGAGTGATAAAAGCAATTGCCAGTAGCAGAGGTTTCAATTCAGGGTAGAGAATCGTCATGGGACTTTATCTAGAAACACACCCCAGAAAGTTTTTCCAAAGGTCTATACCTGTACTGTGTACTGCTTAACCAATTAAAGAGTTAACACAATCCCAAACATACACTTGTTTTATTGCTTGAAATATTTTTAAAAGCTCAGTGTGCATATTAAAAGATACACAGGCTGCTTGCCTTTTTTTTTTTAATAAAAACATAAAAAAATTTGGAGTAGCAAGGGTGACCTCCAGTGTGCAATAAGTTTATGTCATTACATCTTATATGTAACAAAATACTTTCCTGGCCTACTATTAATTTTGATCATCCTACAAAATAAAGTATTTACTTCATGTCTTGTGCATAACACAGAAATTCAAAACACTGCCTTCTGCTTTGAACTGTGATTTTCAGATAACATTCTGAGCTTCTCTGTATTATAAGGTTCAACAGAAAAATTAGAAAATTTGTTTCATGCTCCTGTCCAAATGCAGATGATCACAGTCTGAATTTTGTTCTAGAGTAAGGGTAAATAAAATTAACAAATGTATTACAGAAGATTTTGTATTTTTAAAACATGAGAGCATTACATATTAATAGTGCAACCACTCCGTACAAAATACCTCAGCTCACAGTTCAACTCAAATGCGTTTCATTGCATACTTGTGCAAATTTTAAAATATTCAGGAATTCAAAGCAGCCAAAAATATCCTAAGAACTTATGCAAAAGAAACACACGTGTATCTCAGTAAGCTAACCATTTGGTACAGTGTGTAACAAACTCCGCAAAAAACCTATACTGAGTATCACCTATTCAAGAAAAAAGTAAAGCCCGTGTTCCAAAAGGTAAATTCATTATATTGATGAGTTGTGTCAGACAGATGTCTTTGAATGAAACCTTTAGTCAATGGAGTGTCTTTAAACAAAACCTAACAGACATCATCACAATGAATTCAAAACTAAGAACATGATTTTTACATTCCTTTTTATTTCCATCATCAGGACACAACTTACCTTTTGATGATTAATTTTGAAATAGTTTTCCTAACAAACTAGGGAGCATTTTTTAGCTAACTGCAAGCACACAAAAGATCTAATTATGGGTGCCTAGTGGTGCTACTGTCTGTCAACGTAAGTGTCATTCAGGGTCTGTCAGTGTTCCCATTATACATCCCTACTTTCAGAGGGTTATAATGTGAATGTTAAAATTTGCTTCAGGCTGATTCCTGGCATATTGTGCAAGGTATCAGGCTGGTACTGTGGGTTTTTTTTTTCCTTTTTAAGTATTTTTTTAAAATTATCAAGTTTAGACATTTTAACCCATACCTAGAGAAAAGGAAAGAGCTAGTAGGAGCATATGCTTTTCCAAATGACAGTAATATAAAAGCAGCTTATTGTTTTAGAAACTTGAATGCTGCATACTGATTATCCAAATGTACAAGAAAGACCACCATTGCAGCATTTAAGTCAAATCATTTCATTTGCCTTCCTTATTCAACTAATCACACCAAGACAAAGACCCCAATTTCATGATTAAGGATAGAGGGAGTTGGCCTTATGGTTTCCTTGATCAGCAGATTACGTATTTGTACGTAGTCTTGGAAATACTCTACTTTCTAGTTCTTCCTTTGGACTTCTTGCACACTTTCATACAAAGTATCTTTACACATCACCAGGAGTATGTAAATACTATATACCATTATATTGTAAACCCTATGCTTTATGATGTTTATCAAGTGGATTACCATAAAGTCATAAACTTTGACTTTCTCTACGCTCGAAAGCAGTGTGTCAAACTCAGAACCTCAGTAATAACACACAAACTGTCCCACACTAGCATCAAATATGCATCTTGCCCGCAGTGCACACTAAACGCAAGATGACTAGAGCAAATGGGAAACCAGTCTTGGTCAGGCAAGGAGCTAGTGCAAGTTGGCTAGAGCTCTGTGAAATCATCCATTTATTGCACATGAACACGTAGAAGGACCATCAATCTCAATAAGAGTAAAAGGAACGCTGATTCAATATATTGCATCAAGATTAGGAAAGACTTAAATGACAACAATGAACAGAGCTTGTCTTCTTTCAAAGATGGGCAGATCTATTAGCCTTTTCACTATGAAATTACAAGCTCATAATTTTAATTTTTGTTAAAAGTAATGCTTTTCTGAGCCCAGCTAGAGCACAAAGACATTGAAATAACTAAATATGTGTTTTTATCACAATACTTCTTTATAACAGGGACCATCATGTCTTTGAGGCAAGTTTTTTATCTTTCACAAAATTGGGATTTGAACTTGATGGAGCCCTCGGTGTTACTGTATGTTCTTAAACAATAAAATAGTCAAAAAAGTGCAAGTACTTCGATTTATATTTTGGTTTTGACATCTAAGTGTTATTTCTCCATTTGGTAAGGAGGGTGGAAAATGCAAGAAAACAGACTTTTCTAGTGTCTTTACAAGCTAGATATCGTTGTTTGGCCTACAGTTTCCTGAAAAGTTTGACACCACAAAAATCTTATAAACCAAAAGAACAGGAACATAATATTCTATTATGAACCTACATAGTTGTTACTTAGTTTTGATTTTACCAGCTTCTTTAGTTTAATAGTGGGTACACGTCTACACATGTTCACGACATCAAACAAAAAGCACTGAAACCAGTGTGTCACAGGCCTTAGCTGAAATCCATGCCTCGCTCAAGTCATTATGAATGGTCTCAGAGCAATAGTTTAGGGAGTTTTAATTTAATTACTTTGTAAACTGCAAAATTCTTGCTGCATTATAATTAATGCATGTAGAATTAAAAGAGAGTCAAAAGGTTGTTGAAAATCTTTGCTGAAGCACTACAAAAATATCCTAGCAACAAGTTTAAACTCTCGTATTAAATTTGGTCATGTTATATACTTGTGTGTACCAGTATATCAACAGCTACAGCAACTTCTGTGCATCAGTTTTTCAGAGAAGGAATGTTTCTTGATTTTTTTCTGAAGAAAGTTTATGTCTACCCATTGACTTTAATGTAAGGGTTTAGCAATCTGCAGGTTTTTTAAGTGAAGACCTTCCCCCCACCCACTCTCCGTGTATCAGGAGACCATTTTAATTCACTCACCAAGAAATTCTCAAAGGGGCTGGTATACGCGGTAACATAGGAGCCAATATCGCAGCTATCAGTTTTCATACAGCCTGGCTGGACCTTTACATTACTGCTGCCCCACATTTATTGTTCTTTCATTGCAGCTGTCAGCATTGCCTGACAGCGTATTATGGAGTACATGGCTACAAAGTCAGTATCAATCAGGCCATGATCATGCAGATAAAAGTAGCAGACTATTGATAATAGGCCTTAAATCAGATCATCATGGCTTAAGTATAAGATTCTTAAAGCTAGTAGCCTGGTGGGACTTTCTGCTCGCTTCAATCTGCTATAAAACAAACTTATGTAACACCTACAAACTTTATCGGACTGTGTCAATAACGACGCTAAAAATACGTAACAAAGCCCTACCACATACTGCAAGTCAAGGTGAGAATTAGCAGAGATTTTCACTAACTGCCTTCTAAGTTATGTATGGCAGACATAATACACAATACCTGCCATTACACTAATTCTCTTTCCCCCCACACACACTGGTAACAGCAGTTTTGTTGTGCTTTGAAACTCTCTCACTTCAAAAGCACTTCAACTTGATATGGCCATTTAACAAGAAAAACAGGAGAATGAGTATAGTTTAGCAGCATTCTTCACCAAACTGAAAGAACCATGTTAAAAACAAAAGGATCTAATTTGTCCTAGACATAAATAATAAAACAAAACAAGAGTCGCATGCAAATTTAGTAACGTAAAATTTTAGGTGATAAACAGAATGGAGCCTGGCTTCTTGTTTAGTATTCCTTAGTTATCACCATAATTGCTGCATGTCTGTCATCACCAGGAAAAGAAAAAAGTGTCTCTCTCAGCTGCTCCCCTGCTTGTTTTGTTCACTGTATTCTTGTAAAGTGGGAGAAAATAAGTGTCATTTAATGAATAGTGCTATTCTTTGTCTGACAGCTTCATATCTGTTAGGTGTAGGAGGCCTAGTACTTTCCTTTTCTGATAATGTTTTTGACAGTGTGCTAAATTCCTCCCCCAAAAGGCCGGCGTATATATTCTGCTAAAAGAGGCTTCATCTATCCTGAATGGATGCCCTCTTTTAACCCCCTTCAGCTTCTGTTCTTACATTAATTGAGCTGATCAGATTGAGCATATGAATTTGTCTTTGATGTATTCGTATGTTTAGTTGACGCTGCTCGCGCTCCCATTGGCAGCGGGCAGAGCTCTCAGACAAATAGGGCTGTTGCCATAGTAACAAGAGATAGCTAGGGATCTCTTGAAAAATATTTTTATTTCAAAATTCAAACTGGAAAATTCTCACTGGATATGGTTCTCGGTTCTAAACGTGTCATATCTAATGATGAATGCAATTAGGAATCCCACCAGTGTTTTAAATAATAAATTAGGCTAATTTTCTAGGCCTGGCATGATGACATACAAATACTAAAAAGGAATCTCTCTTTTTTTATCCATGACAAAAGACTTATTAATGACTTTTGTTCTTAGGATTTCAAAATTAATTGAATGGTGGAATAGTGATATAGCCGCCTATGTGCTGAAGATGAGAAGCCTAGAGGTAACTTTTTTTTTAAGTACTTCAAGCTGCTCCGATATTTGGTTATTCCATGTAAAAGCAGGTGAAGAAATCATTCTACAAATGCTACAGCAGTTGGTAAATCTCAAAGGATGAAAAATGCCCATAGCCATTTTTAATTACTGAGCATGAAAAAAAGAGAGATGTTGAACATAAGTTTTGTAGGCCCTTACAATCTGAGAATACCAGGAGTTTAGCTCTCACTAAAATCTCACTTGAAATACAAGGAAACAATAAAAATAAGTAGCAGTTTCTTTTTTAAAAAAAAAAAAAAGAAAGAAAAAAAGGGCTTCTGATGATTAGGCTATGTTGGTTTGTAATTAAAATACATATTTTGTATTAATCTGTCTACTATTATTTTCCCTGGAAATTAGCTTCCTGACTTTGGCTTTTAAGATACTGCCTGTCAATGTGCACTAATAGAGTTTCAGGGTTCTGCTTCAACATATAATTATAGTACATTGAAAACCATTGATATTATCATCTTTTATGCTACTTCCAATTAGACTTGTTCCATCTTGAGGGGTCAATCCCTATATCTCAGCATTCAGGAAAACTCAGTTATATGATAAAATTTGACAATTCCCTGAGAAGTAGTTTTAAGTACTTCACTTGAAATCTACAGTGTATCTACAGTTCTCGTAAGGGGAAGATAGTTTTAGGAAGTCTCAGGATTGTAATCACACAGAACAAGTCACAATGTGGTGAAGAAAAACTTTAAAAACCTCTTCCACTATATTAACTCTATGAGTCTTATGTATGGATTTACGTTCTCGAGATGCTGCTAATTGGGAAGCAAAAAAACCCCAACTTCCTCTATTTTCTGAATTGTCACTCTTCCCTTCTCTGCTTATCTTACATGTAAGGAATTTTGTACATTTTAAATGTGTACTAGAGTGTTAAACAAAATCTATAAAATTCTTCATATGTTAAAAAGAAGAGAAAAAAATATTCCGTAATACTTTGTCATCCTAGAGGAAACCACAGCCTTACTGAAATTTTGTCATTGTCTTCATTAGACTCACGCTTTCAGTCTGGGAAAGTCTTCTATTAAATCAAGGGAAAACAAAGTCCCAGTCCATTGTGAAAGTCCATTTAAGAGGAAAGCACTCTGCTTTACCAGTTTGTTGTCTTCTAATGGTGAGATTACAAAATTAGGCTCTGTATTTGCTTCCGATAATGCATTTTCAGTTCTTAAGACAGATTCCCAACATAGCTATTTTTTATTTTATTGCCTTAAAAAGAGACATAAATGACATTATAAATCACTTTGTTTCAATTTAATAAAGTGCTGCTTATTTTAGAAATTTCTAGCATTATACTTTCAATCATGGTCACTTCTATCTTTTTTACTTCTGTACACAGAGATACCTAGTGTGTTGACAGTTTAGAATTATAGATTCTGTATTTTTAACAAAACAGAAGTTGTTTTATCTCAGCAAAAAAATATGTTGAACAAAATCATGCCGTGTGAGGCAAGAACTGATGTGGCTATCTTTCCAAGCATCACTTATCAGAGAGAACCCAGTAAGACAACTAATTTCTGGTCAATGTAAACATTAATAACAGTTAACCATGTGGAAGAGAAAATGTGATTTATTTTATCTTCATTACTAGCGTTCATCAAATTGCAGGGTATAGCCATCTGATTGGATACTGACCAGAGCCATCACGAGGCTGGAGGCAGCCTTGATGTTGACCAGAGAGATGGGCAGACTTGTGTGTCACAGGACTGGGGCACACTTTCCGCCAGGTAATGCAAAGAGGTCCACGCCCCCTCAAGCCTCGTTATAAACATACCACCACAGTCACTAACAATCTAATTTTGAAATCAGGCAAATTTATCTTGTCATGGTGCAAAATCTAACAGTAACATTATTAGCATATGTGACTGGATCTGAAAAGGAACATAAAGTCAAAATTTATTTCATGAATATGGGACTGTATATGTATTTTGTAAGTCTGAACCACATACTCCTTCTTTAGAAGAAAATGAGTCTCTCAGTAGGGGAAGAAATACCTTACGGCAGTCAAAAGAACTGTTCAAAAATACATTATGCTAACTATTAACAGCAATAGTTCATTATACTTGAAAGATATTTCAAATAAGATGGAAGATTCAAGACTGATTCTGTATCAACGAAATCAATGTATAACCTATAAAAAAATTGTGCATGCTTAATTAAGGCTATTCATAAATAAAAATATTTATTTTAATTAGCAGATATAAAAATATTTAAATCATAGTAAAAGTCAAAATAAAGCCAGCATGTATACAATGCAGGATCAGATGCTTTGAAAAAAAGTAAGGTGCTGGGTAGATGGAGAAATTTGGATTTATAGGTAGTAAAAGATTATAAGACATATGGTGACAATTCTGTTTTCTGGACTTAATTTGTCTAATTTTATATTGGTGTTTTGTTTTAAATCAGTTCCATCTTGAACTTTCCAACTGAAGAAATTCCCTAACTATTGAAAATAGTAGAAGATATTACTGTAATAGGAACTGTGAACTATTCATCACGAAATACAACTACATAATTAAGATAAAAGCACTGCAATTTACTTCTTTCCAAAATGATTTTGTGAAGATTAGAATGTGTTTTAAAAGTTGCTATAACTTTTGCCTTAAGCACGACCTTGGAGTAAGACTACACAGCCTATCCTATTTTCAGAAAAATCATCTAATCCAAAGATTAATGGATTTAGTGAGACAGACTCTGGACAAGAGCTGGGGTGATGATCTTGTTACAATGGAATAAAAGATCCATTCACTATTAAAATGAATCCAAATCAATATTCAGTACCATAATCAAAACAAATGGAAAGAATTTCCCTTTACAAAGAGTGATCAGCGGAGAACTTAAATCCATAACTGAATTAATTTCACATAAACCTTTCAGAATTCACACAGTTAAGAAAAGAAATTAAATGATACTGAGTGCAGATTGCTGACAACACAGTCCTGTTTAAGGCCCTTTTAAAGAAGACAGGTTTTAAAACACGAAAATAAAAGTTCACTGGGTAAGACAGGGTATTGTGCAAGGCTGAAGTTATTCCAATAAGCCACTCATTTCTACTGAAGCATACTGAAAAATCAATAAATTAATTAATGAATTATTTGATGCCGTATTAAAAAGATTCTGCATTGCAATATTTATTAGAAGACCACAGAACTACAGGAGATACCATCCTCAGACAATGAGCCTGTTAACTGCTAATCTGGGTAGAACAGTAGTGTTTTTTTAGGACACATTTACATTCAGTTGTAATATTTCAAAACAGGAAAAAACACCTCAGAATTGCATTCAAGTCTGCCTAGCCCACATTTGAAACTGGATGTTGCTGCTCATCTGAGATGATGAAACAGAAAGGATAGCCATCACAGAAAATTCCTGGAATTAAAAATATGTTTCATTGTATGGTATTATCAGTTCAGTAGAATTATACCTTTCTACAACTCACCAAAAACTTACTTTACCTTTTTATGAAAACTTTCCAAATTTTCTTTGGGTAAAAAATTGGTGTAAGCCAGTCAGTTAGCTCTAAATGTTTCTCTTAAACCCTGAAATAAGGTTGAGATGCCCAATTCAGCAACACATTTTTTCATGTGATTAAATGCACTAAAGTTACATGCTTGAACATTAATCCAGAAAATACAATAACTTGGTACCAACATAATTAAATACATATTTTAGGTTAACTATCTGTTTAATAGCTTTTTGGAACTGTTGTCTTACTCAAGCCCTTAGCACGGGGGTAACTTTTTCCTTATTATTTCTTAAACTTTTATCCATTTTATAACGTGAATTCATACAAATTGCAATGTAACATTTTGAAATCTTAGTCTATAAATAGGTCAAGATCCACAGCATATTTTTAAAATACACTGTATAAGAAATATATGTTTTTATCTTTACATCAAACATTTACTTCCTTGAAAGTATTTAAAGCCAACGGGAATTTTCATTCTGGTAGACTATGCAACAACCTCTGTAGTGTATAGGCACACTTTGCACTCCAGCTGTAGCAGTAAAATTACTGAAACTGTAATTCTCTTAATATTTAAATAATATATTAAAATTTAATTTTCAGCACCTGGAAGAATCTGTTTGTGTGCCAGCAAATGAGGTAGTTGGGCCTGGAGCGCCTATACATATGGGACTCAAAAACAACCTATCACAAATAATTACTAAGCTAGAGCAGCTGTACTCACCACACTAGTCATTTAAAAATCAGGTCAAAGTTGCCTCAATTCTTTTTCCATTTTCAAGGATTTCTGCAAATCAATTCTATAGTCTTCATCTTTTTGCTTTTCTTATATGTTAAAATTATTTTTATTGTTAATTATTACTAGGGAAATATCAGATAGTTTTAGCTTTCCCTGATATTCCAGACATTAAATAGATGTAGGTTTTAAGAGAAATTGTGAAAACATGCAATGTTTGTTTTCCAGTACATCTTTCAAAATTTTAACAGAACTACTAGCAAACAGTGTAATATGAAAATACATTTACTGATATGGCACATACACGCCTTACATGCATATACATGTGGTACTACAGCACAATTCACCACACACACAGAAACTATATATATATATATACGCATCTTTTTTAAAAACAAGATATGTCATCTGGCTCACAAAAAAAAATGTGACTTTTATTGTAGGCTTTCATTTATTTTTACGTTGGCAGTTTTCAGGTGGAAAGTAACTATTTATTTTTAACGCATTTTCCAAATTATGTGCTTTCAGACACACTGTTTTCAACTGATTTGAAGAAGTTGCTTTCCAGCAACCACTACACTACCAGCTTTACAGTCATCTGTGAAGAAAAGGCCTACATGCCATCTTTTTTTATCTCATATATTTCCAGAATTTCTTTAGAATAATATAATCTGAGATCACCTTTTTCACCACTTTTACACAGAATTTATAATGCTTGCACTGAATCTGATCATTTAAAAAAGTTCAAAAAGATTCAGCTAGAAGTCTCTCTATTAATAATTTTAAAATATTTTAACCTGCATTCCTATACATAAAAAAAAAAAGATCCATAATGAAAAACATATATTTTATAATGACATACATAGAAATAAAACACATTAAACTTCAGGGGGAGAGAACCAAGCATTTATACACTATTACCTTCAATCACTTGAATGCAAGTCATTCATACCACCACTATTGCTAACAAGGCATCCAATTTACTAAACAATGAATATTGAAATTACGTTTAAAAGGTACAAATGACTGTCCAAAGAATGACACTGAAAAATATTAAGTAACAGCTCTACCTCAAGATAAGCCTCACAATTAAAGAGTTTTAATGAAGAGAGCCTTCAAAGGCTAAATCAGGAGGCATTGATTAGATTGCCTCTAACTTTGTGTTTTGACACCTTCGTCTTTCATGGCATTATATTGTCTCTGTGCATCTTACAAAGGAAGCATTTTACTAAGCCCACACATGAACAGGAGACAGCAGTGCTTATAAAAGAGACTGTCAAGGGTGTGAGCCAAAATGGGTCTCATTTGGATTTCAAGTGAAGAAAACTCCTAATGCATTTCATTACAATGTATGTGAACCTCTGAAAAGAACGATGGATTGGGATTCTCATCCCTATTAATTTATTGAAATGGATTCAGTTTTTTTCTTGTATATCAAGAGGGACCATGTGTTTCAAGCAAGGTAACAATATTATAGTACCAAATAACCAAATATGCTGTGATGCAGTATGCCTTTCTGCGAGATAAAGAGGATGCAATTTTCTTGATAATTGGGATTTGAGTTCAGAAATAAATCCTACAATAGCTTGGCAACAAATAAATATTCTTTGTTACTATCAGGTTTAAAGATATGATCAGGAAGCTATGCAACATAGGGATGGATTCAGCCTTTGTTACCACAGCAGGTTTTTACCATTTGAAATCCTGTGCCCCCCCTGCCACACTGTCATTCAAGTATTGACTTTTTATTTCATTGAGGAATTGCATGTATGATGTAATTAGGATAACACCTATCCAAGTCATATTTTATTAAAAGATAGCAGAACAGGATGGGGAAAAGTAAAAACATATAAAAGAAATTGTAAAACATTCTGGATCAACTTAGCTCTAGAAAGATGCCACAGCTACCATATCATCAATTACCTTATTCATAGTAAAAAAGTTTATACAAATACTTATTTGTCTTTTTCTTCCTTCAACTTTGACAATAAGACCCATAATCTGCTATTCGAAACCTGTAAATTCTGATTTAACACAAAGAATAGGATACAAATTCCTTATCTATGCTAAATAATTTTACTAATATAACAGTATTAAAAATAAGACATATGTTCTCATTGTTTTTAACACCATTAACCTTTAGAAATGATTGATTGTGCTACACCAATAACATTCAGTGAGTTCAAAGCTCATCTATTTTTTATGGAAATCTTACAACCTGCTAGTTAAATTAAAGGTTAAATATACATAAAGTCTTAGAACAAAACACAAAGTATTCCATATGTATGTAGCTCATAAGCAGAGTACACAAACACACACATAGATGAATCTATCTCTGTTTAAAAACTCATGGCCAGAAAAACCCCCTCAATTGTTATGCAAAGACTTCAAAGGTAGAGTTAAATAATTTGATATCTGTGTAATATTACACAACTACGTCTACTAAGTCAGGAACTGCCTATTAAGTTAGGAACTCCACTGACATCACAATTATAACAGACAAATGCCATTGAAATCATAATCAGAGATAGAGATGTGCTTTCTTACACACATCAATTCTCAACAAATATTTTACTTGAAGTTAGAGGGAAGTCCAGGGCCCATTTAACTTGTTTAATAATAATTATGCAAATATGTATATGCATAACTATATCACAATTTTTTTAAATGTATAACATGGAGAAGCAGAAATGTATGTTAAGTATACACGTATGCATTCAGTATAAATTCAGTTAACATTTTGAACATCTTCAAAATTTGGATAAACATAATTTATATATCTTTATATGTTGTGTGCTTATGTGATGTATACACATACACCTGAGAAACAGACAAATTAGCAAGAATCATACAAACCAAATTCAAATCCAATCTTAGCGATAAAGATTGCACGTTTCCGCTTGCAACATAAACACACAGAGACACACATTTATTTTATTTTTTAAAATAATCATAATTGAATTAGAGTGATGCATGTTCCATATTTTATCTTGACAGCTTCTGTATACTCAGGCAGAGCCCATTAAACAAAAGCGTACAGCAGGTTACTTGTTGAATAATGTATTTCAAGTACTTAAAATTACTAAGGATTTGACTAAGATCTGCACACGAATACATATTTTGGACTTAATTTTCTGCACTGGCATTTCTTTAGTTGAATATACTTTAAATTCTACAATGAACTCAGTTAATATTAGGCTTTTCCAGGACATAACAAAGGTAATAACACTATCTTTACAATATAAACTTTATGACATTATGAATAAAAGTGACAAGTGTAAAATTTGATCCATAAACTAAGTGATATACTTATGTTAATTTACCTTTTAAAAGATATTATGTGTTGCTCAGTTTTTTTGACAGGGCTTCCATTCATACTGAAGACATGTTGAAAAACACTATATTTTCTCTCAATAAGGAAAATCACTTTATCCACTATCATTCTCATTCTGTCTCAATAAAAAATCAATCATCAAATACTTGTTTCCAAGTTCTACTTGTTAAACTGCCAATTTATGCATACTGCTCAACTCAGCTCAAATTCTTTCAAGACTACTTGTTATTCTTTTTAATGTTTTTTATAATATTCAACTTTTAAAAGAGCAAGGAGAAAATAAAACTATATACACATTATACTAATTTTGCATTTAGAAGCTTGTGTTCTGATGATGTTCAGAACCTTCATTTTTATAAGATAAATCTTTAATGAGGTTTTCAAAGTAATAAAGGTCTGATTGATCCCACTGACTAAGGCAATTGCATCGGTTGTCTAAATGGTAGTAACGTCAATGTCAGATATGTGGTTATCTTTTCATCTTGGCCTATTCTCAAATGTAAAAATGAAATGTTTGAAGGACATTTCACTGACCTGTTATGGCCTCTGCAACTCTCAAACACAATACTACTATTCCTCATATAAGTGCCACATTTTGGATATAAAAACACTTCATCAACGATGCCTTTGCGACATCTGGCGGTCCTTGTTATATATAAACTTTGGGTTTGTTTCTTTGTTGGGTGCTTTCGGTTGCTGTTAGGGGCTTTCAGTATATTATTTTTCTTCCGTTTATTCATTTATTTGCAAACCCACCCGTTTGTGAACATTTAGTCCAAAAGGCTTTGATACCCCCTAGCGGGGGGACAAAAGCAGTCTGGTCCGCAAAAACACGGCGAGGTCTACCACCAGCCCACTTGGAGCAAAAGGTCACCAATCTTGAGACGCGGTGACATCATGACAATGAGACACTTCTGAGACAGAAGCTGGCTCATTCTGAATGTAAAAAGGACACTGATCAAATTCTCCCACGCATTTAAAACTATGGAGAGAAATAAGCATGCAAAGACCTCGATGTAGAAGCTTAACAGAGGAGAGTTAAAGCGTACCTTTAGTTTTCACAATTATAAGATGCCACTGAGAACTTGACAAGTCTGCTTCAGAAGATATAAAAGCTTTATTTTTATGTTATTATCGGATGCTGAGAAAATGCCATTAAAGAAAAAAAACCCACTCAGCTCACAGGGTGTGCATTCCCTGTAGCACCCAGCTCCTTTAAAATTAATTCAGTTATACCAAAGTTTCTGCATGTTTCAGTCTCATTATTTATTACTTCAATAAACTAGGAGAAAAGTATTTTAAGCAACAGAAAAACTATCTTCCTTTCTTCATCCATCTTCCTAAGCTATTTCAGTGCAGTACGAAAAACTTGTTCTAATTTCTTTGTTACATTGACCACAGGAATATTTGACATCAGCTTTGTGCAACCATGACTTTGCTAATTCTTAGCCCATTGGGGGGGGGGGAAGTAGTATGCTGTTTAAACTCTATTTTTTGTTTGTTCTAACAATTAGCATTCTAAAACACTACATGATACAATAACCAAAAGATTAAATGTATATTACTATATGTTTTTCTTTAAAAAAATAAATTTTAAAAAGTCAACAGAGCATTTTCTTCAGGTTAAAATAAAGCACTTCAAAATATATTCCTTGAGATACAGAACATCACTTTTTTAAAATTCTACATTTCTGCTTCACAGTAAGTGTCCACTTAAGTACTTTACTGTTCTGAAACTAGTAGCACAGTATCTTGTATAGACAGAGGTTTGTCCTCATATGAAGAGATACATAGCATGTGTTACTGACATTCAAGAATAATTTCTAATAAATCATAACTGAATCAAATTGAAAAAAATTGTCTCTCAGAACTGCTCTTTGGACTGACTAGATTTAATGGATAGTCTAGTGGTATAGTTCACTATTGTCTTATTTTAGAGAACAAAAGAGTACTGCACTCTTGGAATACCTAGCAGGCCCCCATAAAAGCTATCGTTCAACTTTTGATTAAAATCTCTATAGCCTATATTTTCATTGTACTTCTACATACAAGATAGAGACCACGTACTGTGGAGCAGGCAAACGGTTGTTTGCAGACCACAGATGCGCAGCCACAGGACAATTAGATGGCCAGAGAAACACCGCTAATTCCAAGTAGTCTGCTGCTCAAGCCCCAGAACTGCAAACACAGGATCTAGTCCAACATGTTGAATTCCAGTCATTTTATCAAATTCACAGAGACAACTCATTAGATTAAGGATATTAATAAGCTGTTTCAGGATTATGTTTTAGTACGGAATAAAAAGATTAATCACTCATTAATCCCCATGTAGGAAAATGCTGCATGTGACAGCAAAGATAGATTAAAATGAGAAAACCAAATTTGACAAAGTTAAGAAAACACAATAGGAAATGTCACGAAAAGACCATCATGAAAAGAAAGACTTCTCTCCTAATCACTGTAAATGAGACTGTTAACATGAAAAGAAGAAAAATACATTTAGGATTCGTAGGAGCTGTAGAGTCAGTAATGTAAAATTCAGAAGTAATATAAAAATAGAACTGAAAAACAAAGCAGCCATCGCTCCACATTCCACAAACTCTACACATACTCAGTAAAGAAAAAGGCAGACACTCCACCTCACCCTCTCCCCTGATTTAAAAGATACTACAGAATCATAATGGAATGGTTCATATTTTTGGGAGAGTGAATACTCACTTATAAATGACATAGAATAGACTGATTATATTGAGAAGATAAATATACAGCGATAAATGTAAAAAATTTCACAAACAAAAGCCATTCTAGCTAAACCTATATGGACAGACCTCTAGAATACACATGTTTCTAGAGCTATCATAACAAATTGAGATTTACCAAGAAGGATATTGATTACCCAAAAAGAATCAGACCAAGAAGACAAAGTCAATGACAATGGTAGTTAGAATGATTTTCGGTACTTTCATATAAAATGGTCCAATAATATATTGGTAGATAGTATGGAAATACAATTTAAACACTTTCAGGGATTATTTTGTGGAAGAATTGGCTGCACAGCAAATAAAAGGAAAAGCTGCTGTTAATATATTCTCATTAAATACAAGAAGCTGAAAAAAAAGTAACTGAGAACTAAGCAATGGAGATTGTACTATAATGCAATTCTGTATTTTGCAGGAGGAAAAAATACATCACTCTTAATTCTGGTAGGTGATATATATCAGGTCCCATCAAAAGACTGAAGTCCAGAAGACCTTAAACTGAAAACCTAAACAGGTAGCAATTTTTCAAGGCCAGAGGGAACACACATGAGTTTCTGAAAATTGTAAGAACAAAGTAAGTCTTAAAGTTACAAAGAGTAATAAGATGGATTTCTTTTGAAATCAGTTGTGGTGGTTTTTTTTTTTTTTTGTTAATAGGGCTGGAAAACCTCTTGCAAAAAACAATTAAAATAAATTGATGGAAGAATTAAGAGATCGTAGTATAAGGAGCATAGTTTCTGCAAAGGAAACTCAATCCTCACTAATCAAAGTATCAGTAAAGTAAATAACAAATTGACGTTTATACTTCTAAAAGAATTAGAGCAACTCCTTTAAGTTGCTATAAAATAAACTAAAGCACGTTCTTAAGACCTCAGAATCTGTTAATTTTCCACCAGAAATGTTTACCAATAATGAAGACACTATGAAGACCTCATCACACACACCTTGTTCTAGGCTCACTACCTTGCCTGGTGAAAAGTAGTAGACAAAAGCAGTACTCTTTGCCAGCTGACCATGAATGAATCCTTCTTCCTCAGAAAGTTATAGCCTGAAGCTGGCTGACTTTGGAACAGGCATTGGACCAGGCTTCCCAGGGCATTGGTGGAGTCCCCATCCCTGGAAATCTTCAAAAACCGGGTAGAAGTGGTACTTGGGAACATGGTTTAGTAGGCATGGTGGTGATGGGGTGATGGTTGGACTTGATGATCTTAGAGGTCTTTTCCAACCTTAACAATTCCATGATTCTATTATTCTAACTCAGATCATTTAGTATCAAACCATTCTGAAAATCAAGACCATTCCCTGGGGTGCATTAAGAGGAGTGCGGCCAGTAGGCCAAGGGAGGTTCTCCTCCCCCTCTACTCTGCCCTAGTGAGGCTCCATCTGAGTACTCTGTCCAGTTCTGGGCTCCCCACTTCAAGAAAGATGAGAAGCTACTGGAGAGAGCCCAGCGGAGGGCTACGAGGATGATGAGGGGACTGGAGCATCTCTGCTACGAGGAGAGGCTGAGGGAGCTGGGCTTGTTCAGCCTGAAGAAGAGAAGGCTGCGAGGGGACCTAATATATGCTTATCAATATCTCAAGGCTGGGTGTCAGGAGGATGTGGCCAAGCTCTTTTCAGTGGTGCCCAGTGACAGGACAAGGGGCAATGGGCACAAACTGAAGCAGAGGAAGTTCCAGCTGAACATGAGGAAGAACTTCTTCACTCTGAGGGTGACGGAGCACTGGAACAGGCTGCCCAGGGAGGTTGTGGAGTCTCCTTCTCTGGAGATATTCAAGACC
>Ga0065711_1009181_pt1 | contig 18360 bp, 13 predicted proteins | sample Hoacrofraction12_FD_59098 | JGI IMG/M metagenome (GOLD analysis project Ga0065711, IMG submission 59098) | Hoatzin crop microbial communities from Cojedes, Venezuela - Epithelial fraction 12 v2 (version 2) | ecosystem: Host-associated > Birds > Digestive system > Esophagus > Crop | place... | reverse complement strand
CAAGACCCGCCTGGACAAGGTCCTGTGCAGCTTGCTGTAGGTGACCCTGCTTCGGCAGGAGGGTTGGACTAGATGACCCACAGAGGTCCCTTCCAACCCCTACCATTCTGTGATTCTGTGATTCTGTGAGGAGAGAGACTGAAACCTCGCAATAGAAACACTTGCCAGGTCATTTCCTAGAAAGTTCTTAACTGATAGCTGGTTTTGTGGTCAGCAGCTCTGCTTCTGCCTGCTGACAGGAGAAAGTTGTACGGTGGTGTTCTGAAGGCATTTTCAGTTTTATGGCCTGGCTTGGTGATTTTATTTTATTTTTTTGTTTTGTTTTGTTTTGTGCTTGAACTTGGGCTGGCTGCCCTGGGAGCTGGCAGAGAAGCAGGCAGCCTGAGGCAGAGTGCTTGCTCAGGTGTGGTGTGTCTGTGAGGCTGCTGCATCAGCAGCCAAGCCCTGGCATGCAGAGGAAAAATAGCAAATTCCACTTGAATAATGAGGTGGCGTGTTGGCAGAGAGAGGCTCTGCTGTAAGCCCTAGGAAAAGACAAATTTGGATTCCAGAATAATTTTAACCAAAAAAAATACGAGACAGTCACACTTTCAGAAGTGTAATGCACCAGACTTGGGAGCGTCATGTTTTCAGGGTGGGCTGAGGAATATACATCACCATGGACGGGTTGCCAAAATCAGTGGTGGGTTGGAGAAGAATGTCTTGGTAGTTCTTAGAAATAGTTGGTCATCTCTGGAGTCATTCATAAACAAAGTGATTTACCACTGAAGTCTGTCAGAAGGAATTGTTAGTTTGTGTAGAAATTGGGGCATTTTTCAGGTCTGTTACACAGCTTCAGGGGTGATGCCCGTTACAGGGTATGAAACTGCCAGGTTTAAAACCGCATGTTGATTAGAGGTGTGGCGTGTTTTTGTTACAAGACAGACGATTAAGTCTGTGACTTGGCAGCGCAGTCAGTCCGGTGCTGCGCGGGCTCTTAACACGTCTCTTCTGTCTGTCGACAGGGCATTGACTCGGGGAGGAGGACTGCCGCAGCTGGAACACCTCAACCTCTCGGGGTGTCTCACGGTAACCGGTGCCGGCCTGCAGGATTTGGTTTCCGCGTGCCCTTCTCTGAATGATGAACACTTTTACTACTGTGACAACATTAACGGTAATGTCTTTTTATGAAGATGTGGTGCTTTTCTGGGGAGCAATGTTTTGTTTAAGGACGCTTTTTAACACAAAAAGAAGAACTGCCAAAAGCCCACTTTTTTTTCTTCGCTGTGTAGCACTGAGTTTCACAGATTAATTGTGAAATGACAACTGTTAAGTCAGTTTTTCCTCATTTGTTCTTTTGGGGTTTTTTGATTGATACTAGTACAGTTCTGTATTACCTAAAAAAGCATTTTTTAGTCCATCTATCTCATAATTTAGTTTGGCATAAATAATAGGGGCTAGAAAGCAAGTCTCCATATAGCTAATACACACTTGCCCTCTCCATCTCTTCCCTGTAAACCACATAGTTGTGTATGTTTTCTTTATGGTCATAATTTGAGACAGAGACTTCATTAGATTGGTACCAAAGCAATGACTTTTAGGAAAGGAATGATGTGTTTTGCCATGCAAACCTCACATATTGCAGTAGTTTTGGTGTAGGATGTTTTTGATCCTACCATCACGTGTCCTTACAGAAAATGTAATTTAGTTTTGTTCAATGCTCGTTTTGCTTGAGTCAGTAACTTAGGGATGGATCTAAGGTGGGGAAGGATCTGGATAAATGCATAAAATGTGTTTATGGTGCAAGTCTTTTCAGTGCTGACCATGCTGGTATTAGTCTATTATGTTAGGTCCAGTAAGTGTTCATAGTATTAGAAATGCGAACAGTGGTGTGACGGGTGTTCCATGTGTGAATATAAAACAGGTAAGTGCAGCAGAAAGGAAGGGAAAAGGAGGGTAACAACTGAGTTCGCAAGACTGTAAGAGCTAATTGTCTGGAAAAAAAAAAATGATATTCCCTTGTAGCTGATGGTGTTCAGCTTGGTAATTTGCATATATATTGAGATGCAGCTACAGCAGGGGTTAAGGGTGCCAGAGCTTTGGTGCTACAAGTAAATCTGTACTGACATTTGGGTATTCAATCCATTGGAACTGATACAAGATGATACGCTTGGATTGGATCCTAATATTAGAAGTGAAAGTATTAAATCATATTTTGCATCCATAATTTTTGCAGTTCTTTATGCACTTTATTGACACTGAAGATTGTTTTTTTTCTTTTGAGACGCTTGCTTTTTGTTACTCCATTCCATCCAGGCTACAGCTTTTAAAAATCTTCTGCAGTTTCAACCTGAAAAATTTAAGGTTCGTTTTTTAAAATCCTTCACTGACTTTCCTTCCTGCACTATGTTGAGTTTAAAGATGTCTTCAGAGACCAGTTAAAAGCCTTTTTCCTTTTACATATTATTCCTTGCCATTTTTCCTCTGCTTTTACTTCTGTTAGTAATACCAGACTTGATGTTCTCATTTGTCTTCAGACATTTCTGTTTCTCTCCTTGTCCCTAAAATACGCTATGTTGTCTTAGTTTACAAAGCCAGAATCTCTTGTGCGAGTACACTGCTTTAAAGCTTGGCTTTCTGTGATATCCTCAAGAAATTATTTACAGTTAAACAGAATACTTTTTGAAATTATTCTGTAAAAGTTGTCCTGATCCTGTTTATTTCCTTCCTTTTACTGCCTGCTGGGAGCCTATAAGCTCTGCTTGGTTCTGTACAGCATCATGCCTGCCCGTGGATGAACAGTTACTCCTGTAGAGAGAAATCAACAGGAGAGTGAGGCTGTAACGGTCTGACTTCTCTCACTTACTGAGAAACAGTAGCATCTCAGAAGTTTGTGGCTGTTTTCTTTAAGAAGGAAGACGATAAAAACTTACAGGGTGTCCTAGCAAAATTCTGAAATGGGAAATAACCTTTTATAACCGAATCTCCTACAGTTTTATCTGGGTATTGTTCTTTGTATTTTCGCTCAAACTTCTTTGTGATAGGGCTATTCAGTGTAAAGCCAATGCCTTGTTCCACTCTGTGAGCAGCAGGATTTCTGTGGCAGCTTGAACTATTTCTGCATCATTTGGTATTTCTAAAGTTACTATAGGGAAAGCAATAGCTCTTTCATTTAAATCAATCCATACCTGAAGCTGTTTGTTTGTTTGCGCATATATAGATTGTATAATTAACTGCTGCACGAAGATTACTGGTCTGTAAGCATGTAGAGAATAATTCCGTAATTTTCTTTGCCCACCAGCATATCGGGGATTGTTTTCAGAGAAGGAGGTATGTTCTGGGATCATGCTGGAAAACCGGTCAGTCTTGCAGAACAAAAAATGGAGCCAACAGCGAGGAATTTAGCCATCTTTGAATAATAAAGATACCACCTTGTTGTCTGACATAAGGGCTTTATTTTCACATATGGCCTATTTTCAGGGTTTTTTTCCTACCAACACTGAGCCTAACGGGGGCCGTTACATGCAGCATCACTGGATTTTCTTTGTGGAGGGCTTACTGGACTTCTGTGGTTGGCGTGTCTGCAACTTTCATTGCAAGTGTTGGTCTAACCATAGCTGCTCTACCTTTTCAGTAGACTTAAGACTGAAAAGGTAGAGCAGCTATGGTTAGACAGACTCAGCTGGGTCTGAGTCACAGACTGCTGTTGCACAGCAGTAATATCACACAGTTTTTGTAAGCAGAGACCATGAATTTGAGCACACTTACGAATTTGTTTTCTGTTTGTTTACTGTTAAGAGTTCAGATTTTGGTTTGCATACTGGTGTTTAGGGTGTCTACCTATGTTTTGCTCAACACCGGAAACCTGGAGTTAGATAACACTTAGCTGCAGCTGAGAACAAATCTGTCAGTGTACACCCCTTCTAATTGCTGATTTTATTAATGTCTAAAACACACTTGATAGTAAATCACACTGAACTCAGTAAGAAGAGTTTAATGCTTGAGTTAGCTCTTGCCACTTAAAAGTTTGGATTTCCCCATAGCCTGTTTTGTCCAGCTGTGTTCCATCTCTGTACTGTATTCTCAGTTTTAAAGCCTGGAGTGCTGTCAGCTTCAGGATTACAAAAATGGGGCTCCCTGCTCTCTGCAGCAGTGGCTCTTGCAGCTTTTAAGTATGATTCAGTTTCTAGAGTTTTTTTAATGATGTAGTCCTCAGGTGCTGTAATTAAAGGAATAGGGCATTAATGAAGTTGTGGTGATTCTGATGATTCACTCTTTTTAGAAATTCATTGGTTATAGTTTGATCTGTCTTCCAGCAATGGAGCAAAGACTGCAATTTCTGTTAAGATTTATGGACTCCTGTGTACAGATTTATATGGGAATGTATTGTTAGATTTCAGGAGTTTGGTCTTTCTTTAAGTCCTACAGATAATCAAGGTCCTCTCGTAAAGGTCGTAAGTGTAACTTTACCAAAGGCTGCTAGAGAGTAGCACTTAGATAAAGGCAATATTAAATTCAAATCTGAGTTTACCTTTTTTAAAAGCTAATGCTTAATTTGATCACTTTTTTCGTCATTCCCTTGTAATGTGTTACTTTTTTACGTTGGCATCAAATACGGTACTGGTGTTGGTGATGGACCCTCCTGCTGGTGGTGACTGTGAAAAAAGAACTGTCTGTCCTTCCTTCCTTTGTGTTCCTCCCAGCTCGTTCTCACTGCCTGCCCGTGGCCAGCACTAGTCTCTGTGTGGCTGTTTGATAAACTCGGTCAAGAATTGGGGTAGCTGAAAGCTGGTTTTGTCTCTTTTTCCTCCTTCCTAGATGGGTCAAGGACCCATCTTGCTGCAGACCACATGAAAGTTCCGCTGCTACAGGTGAGAGCTAGACCAAGCGGCTGAAGGGATGTGGTAGAGGCAGGCAGCTGTCCTGGCTGGAGCAGTTCTTTCACCAAGCTCTTGGTCTGGGTTGCCATGGAGTCTTGGTGAAATGCCTAACTTGTTTCTAGGAAATTTTGACTAATTTTTGTTTCACTAATGCATGTAATAAAATGGAGTAATCAAATAGCTATGCTCCTTTCCTACATTGCAAGATGGGTTCAGATGTAATTTACTTGAAAACAGAGAGCTGTTCATCATGAGTAAGCAGACCTCTGTTCTGGGTCACCTGAAGCATCTGAGTAATCAGACATGCATGTAAAAAGCATTACACTAATTCAGTTTAGAGGTAACTAAACCAGTAACATACTGTAGCAGGTTAGACCTGATTAACTTTGCTTTCCCAGGTGACCCAGCCCAAAACATTTAATTTAGGCACTTCACTAGCTAGTACTCATTAACTCTTCACAGTCAGTAGAAAGAGGGGAAGCCTTCTCAAAGTGATTGAGAGTGAGGAAATTGGAGATTAGGAAGCCAGAGAGGTGTAGCCAAAAGTCAGTTGCAGTAAACAAAGCTAGGGAAGCAAAAAGTGTCTTTGTGGGGATCAAAAGCAAGGCATTTCAATTTTGATATTTGTAGCAAATGTAAAAATAACAAGCTGAGGGCTAAGGCATTATGGAGGAGATCAGTTGCCATGTCAAAACTTAAATGACTCATAACTAAATGGCCTTACTGTTAAAGCAACTGTTAATGACACTTACTACCTTGTTGTAGTAAGAGTGTAAAATATCCTCCAAATTATGGGAATTGCCTGTATACACTAAGAAAAAATACAGGGTGGGAAATTTCAGGAGATGTGGTTTGAACCCTGGATATTTCATTTCATCAGAGTTCTTTATCAGAGGCTGTAAAGGAAAGTTACTGATGGTATGAGGATTAGAATGAATCATAGAATGGTTTGGGTTGGAAGGGACCTTTAAAAGTCATGTAGTCCAAGCCCCTGCAGTGAGCAGGAGGCATTTAGACATGGGACAAGAAATGCAGCACAGGAAGAAGGGTTAATATTCATTGTGATGTGGTTAATGTCATTTGTAGTTAATTTGGTGCCTAATAAATTAAGAAATGAACCTATCAACTTTTCAGATGCTGCAGTTTCTAAGTTTTTGAGACTATTAAGTTGCATTAAGACTGGTTTGAATTTAAAAACTGAAAGCTAATTAAAAGATAGGCAGATGAAGAACTTCTTCCCTCTGAGGGTGATGGAGCACTGGAACAGGCTGCCCAAGGAGATTGTGGAGTCTCCTTCTCTGGAGATATTCAAGACCCACCTGGACGAGGTCCTGTGCAGCCTGCTGTAGGTGACCCTGCTTCAGCAGGGGGGTTGGACTAGATGATCCACAGAGGTCCCTTCCAACCCCTGCCGTGCTGTGATTCTGTAAAGGATAGGAAGAAAGGGGAGGACTTAATGGTCACAGGATGGACAGGAATTTGGGAGGTGACATACACCTTCCCCCCCCCGGAGTTCTGTCCTGTGATCAGTCTTAATCAGCATTTCCATGGCTGCTGCGATATAAGAAATGCACAGAGTAATTACCACGTTTGAGTGGTACTGAGCTGCCTCAATAACGATACCAGTACTGAAGATTTCCAGAAGGACTTCTTTACGAGCTTCAGTATGGCTGTATGTATGGCTGTATGTCCGGGTGGCTGGGAGTGATCAAACTGTGACTGCATGAGGCTGAATTCAGAGCTGGCTGTTGCAGCATGGAGGCGATGATTTCAGACAGCTGTCGGTGCTAATTTTGAGATCTTTCCTATTTGCAGCAGCAGCAGCCAAAAAAGCCACCTATGTTACATGTCGTCAGGGTGTTGAGAACAAGAGAGAGGGTGTTGCTGCGTGGTCCTGGAAGCCTTGGGACACTCTCATTTGGAGTACTGCATGTGGTTGTGTCTCCCCATGTAGAGGAGTGTGTGCAGTGGAGTTAGAGGAGAGAGCCACTAAAGAGTTAGGGAACTGAGCAGCTGTTTGGGAAGGAGACACGCGAAAGGCTGGAATGTTTCCATCTGGGAATGAGAAGGCTGAAAGCGGGATGACTGCAGAACTGGGAAAGCAGTAATGAAGTGAATGCGCAACCATAACTCTCCGAATTCCGCAGTGTTAGAGCTCGGCGACAGTGGATGAAGCGGGCAGGCAACGGATTTAAAGCAGAGGCACAATGCGGTGAACTTCTGGAACTTGGTCCTGTGGGGAGTTGTGGAAGCAGTTAGTATCAGGAGGCTTAAGAAGAGGTTAAACAAATGCATGCCCAACGGAGCCATAAACAAATACTGAAGGGGATGGCCTTGATGTCCCTGCTACAAGTCAGGAGTGCTGGGGAGATACAAAAGGTACGCGCGATAGGCTCCTGTGTCTCCCTAGATCACGCTTGCCGTTGCCAGTGATGGTGGCAGGGTTAGACGGACCATTGGTCAGACCTAGAAGGGCAGTTTTTATGTTCCAGTTGTGGGCATGAGGAAGAACGTTCTTAAAATGAGCAAGAAAAGGACGGCAAACAATATTGACGTATACGGAGTGTTCCCTTCCTTGGGATGTTGTGGGTCTGTACGTTTTGTCAGCAAGCGTTTTACTAGAAAAGTGACAGTGGCTTCAGAATTACTGCTGCGCTGCTTGGCTGTGGCAGTGATGAGGAGGGTCTGCTACGACTCGGATAATGCGGCTGCACGGAACACGCTCTGCCAAACCCGCTGTTCGGAAGCACCGAGTCTCCTTTCTAAAGGACTTGCGAAGAAGCTTTCAAACTCTAGCTCGTAAGTGACTTGGAGGATCAAAATTTAGTTCAGGTGAATAAGAAGATTTGAAAAGGAACATGAGTTTATTGACAAATGAAAAGTTCACTGTTTTGCATACTGTAACCATTGTCCTTTATTATAGCTTCAGGTTTGTTTTGCATATTAACTTAATTAATTTGTAGAGTATTGCTCATCGGTGTGTGGCATGAAGCAGAAAGCTGATTTCCAGATACCAGGTTCCTGAAAGTTGATTGAATTACGACTATAAGTTACTGTTTGAGGGGGAAAAAACAAGCCAGATGTAGCGTGGTGCCCTAGTTCATGACATTATTTTGCCAGTCTTTTCTAGATGTATGAAAAACACCTTAAATGTTCTTTGAAAGGGGGGAAATTTGGGTTGTCCTGGTTAGGTCTTTACCAGCTTGTTTTAGTTAACTCCACAACCCACTTCCAATTTCTGCTGGGTGCCAGAACTCAGCCAACATGAATGTAAATGTTTGTGTCTCTAAAGCAGGCGTGGGGCTGCAGGAAATAAAATCCTGTACTAATAAATTTAATAGTTTCTTATCTCATGATCACTTTAACATTTGAAATAAAAGGGGTAACAGTAAGCGAAGGTAAGTGGAGGTGGGTAGAATTACAGTGCTGGTTGATACTGTCTGTTTCTTTTTGAATGGCTGCTCTTTACCCTCACGGCTTTTGATAACTGCAGTGCTACTGAAGGTGATTTTTCTCTTTGGATTTTAAATTTCCAGTCAGAGTACACGAGTCTAGCTGACCATGAAGCATTCATGGAGAAAAAAACCTTCCAGTCTAAAAAGCTGTTTCCGTTATAGTAGAAATACTGTTGGAGATTGTGGTTTTTTTGGTAATGCCACAAAGTCATCATCTGAATTTGAAAAATGGGAGTTAAATATGCATTGTGAAAATATACCTCCGTTCTGAAAGCTAGCTGTGAGAGAGCTTGCTTAAACTTGCTCATTTAGTGTTGCTCATTGTACATCTGTGTCATTCTCAGTGTGTTACATTCATGGGACTAAGCTATCGGAGCAGAAATCTCTGGAAAAATGACTGTTCCAGTTGAGGTTTTTGTACTGCAATGGTGCTGGCAGTGCTTCAGACTTCACAGTGCTGAATGAAGTTTAGTGTATCAAGAAGAGAAACATTTTCTGAATTACCAGGTTACAAGAATTCTGAATCTAAATAAATGGCCTTTTCTTCTTTTCACATTTGTTCTGTTTTTGTGCAGGTCCTCATGCTGAAACCGCCAGTGGATGCCAGAATTTGCAGTGTGGTTTTCGGGCCTGCTGCCGCTCTGGCGAATGACCGCTGCCTTCCGATCTTTCAGTCTACTTCATTTAGCTGAGCAGGCTTCCTTTCATGCACTTTACTTACAGTTTGCATCTTGTGTTAACAATCCTTGGAGTGAGATCTGTTTATACTAGCCTGACCCTGCCCACAACTTCAAAATCTTAATTATGAGTGTGCTGTACAGTGTTGTAACAATCTCACAAAATCTCATCTGGTTTGAAGGGTGTTGGGTTTTGTTCTACTTAATTTGGGGAAGACGGGAAAACATTCAGATTTTTTTTTTAATGCCACTTTCTTCCAAGTCTGGCACTTAAATATACTTTACTGGATTATTTTGTGTTAAGTGAATGTTTTTTTTATTTTGAATCCGTAAGTACAACATAAAGCTCTGCAGAGAATTGGAAATGTACTGTTTGCATCTGGGTAACAATTATACATCTTTAGGAGCTTTGTTTCTCCCCCTTTCCTCTCATCCTGAAGTCATTCTTTATATTGCAAAATTAGGAAAATTCCCACCTTCCTTTTGCATTTGGTTTTGTATTTGGGCTTGAAAGACATACTCCAATAAAACATTTCCACCAACAAAAAATGTATGTAGCAGTTGAATATATATGCTTTCAAGGTGTGACATCCCGGCGTACCACGCCAGCAGTCTCCAGAGATCGGGTGGGTGAGCGGGCGTTGTGGTGGGTGCAGAGCTGTGAGGGGAGAGGTTTGTTTGGGGTGTTTTCTTCCCATGACTGTGCGAAGGTGCATTTTTGAAACACCTTCACAGGCTGTCGGTGCCGCTCCATACGAAACCTGTAGAAGACAGCAATCTATTTTCCCCATTGTTTTGATTTTTCTAAAATGTCCCCTGGGTGAACAGTGGGGCCTGGCAGGGAGGCAGAGAATGCGCTGCTGAGCGCTGGGAGGAGCGACGAGTCGTGTTCCAGACGCGTGTGGCTGTGGGGAAGGGCCCACTGCAAGAGGAAGCGAGTGGTGTGGCCCAAGTGAAGTTGCAAACGTTAATGGCCACCTGCATGTATGACTGGTGCAGTTGCAGGCTGTTTTTCTCTGGGCAGAGGAGGGGTAGGTGGCAGCCTTTGTGGAAGGCAGACAGGCTTTGTTCACCCCTATCCTGCCTAATTTTGAAGGCTGACAGTATGTCGAACTGTAATTTTTACCTGTTTTACTAACTGGATAAATCCTTTTGAGTAGTATTTATTTATTTTGTATTTAGAAGTCACAGTGCTGTATGTAGTTTTCAAGATTCCTGGTGTCTGGGAAGCCAGCTTACAGGCGTAGCTGGAGGTTACAATAAACTGCAAGTTTTTGCACCATCTTGCTCCTGCTAGTACTGAAGAGGAGTAAGGTAAGAAAAATACAAGTGACTGCAGAGTTGGTGCAGAGTTGGCTGTTCACAGCTAACAGCTGAACACAGGCTAGAGGCAGAATGTCCAGTGCGCGGCAGCCTGCAGAAGAGGTATGAGAGGATGCTGTTATTCCAGCAACTGTTGCTTCAAGTGAGCTGCATTAAATTCACTTCAGTGCCCAAAAGTCAGAGTAGATACATGGCCATTCTGAGGCAAGATGAGAGTAGTAAGGTACGTGGTGGGCTTTCTTGGGTCTGTCCTTGTTCCAGAGCTCCTGTTTCTGAGGCTGGGAGGGTGCAGCTAGAGGTCCTTCCTTCTCCTCCTTGCTGCTGGGTGGTGGCTTCTGTGCAGGTCAGCAGTGACACAGCTGAGGGCTGAATCAGCTGCAGAAAGTTGTGTTCACTTGTGTTGTGCTGCTTCTTCACCCTTCTCTGCAGGGGAGCTTGACTGTGCTTGGGAGATGCCATCAGTGTTGTTCAGCAAAGCATCACATGATGACCACGTAGTGACTCCTTTCCGGTGGAGGTTTATACACGGAACCTGTGGTGGGAGCCACAGGCTCTAAACCAAAGGTTTTGTGTCTGTTAGATGGGCTGAGCCTAGTCTGGAGTTAAGAACAATCTGAACTTTGACATGTTCTGATGAACATCCTTCCTAGCTCAACTCACCATCATTTTCACTTTAATTAGTAGGGTAACTGCAGGAAAAGGATATGAATTTACATCAGCATTAACAGTTAACACCACTACTTACACACTAATAAGCAGATCTGATTTTTAGCAAACTACTCTTTGACAATCTTTTACTAGGGTAACTTGCAGATAAGGATCTCATACTCCAAAGCAATTTAATCAAATTCTTGTATAAAATGAATGAGCTTCCACTTAGTTTTTGGTAAAAATATTTATTAAATACTTTGTCTTTTAAAGAAAACGTCATTACACCTCTAAATGGTGCTGGCGTTAGACACTTAAGTACGAAGTAGGAGAAGAAACAGCTTCTTAAAAACTGAAGTATGACCTTCACTGATGGCTCTTCGGGGCATGAAATTTATTCGTGGGCAGACACTCCTGGTCTTCACTGAGGAACTCAGGTACTGGAAAACTATTTGCACTGCAACTGTCAGTTGCAGTACAAACTTACAAACTGACAGTGTCTTTGAACAGGAAGAAGGGCTGTAGATAAAGTGACTAGCTCAAAACAGTCTTCAAGGCATGATTCCAGGAACCAGCCTTCCCCTGAAAATGAGGCGGCCAAACTCTACGACGTTGCTCTGCAGTGTCACTGCATGTGGGCACGTGCAATGCTTTTAAGATGGGATGTCCCCCTGGGGGCTACAAAATGCTGTCTAAAAATCACCTGTTGGTACTGGAATTTCAAGCTGTCAGTCTCTTCCTTAGCGGTAATAAGTAATATCTTCGGTGGCTGTGGGGTGACGAAAGCTCATGTGTTTGCAGCTGCTAAAAGCCTGGGTCTCACTCTGGGACAGCTCTGGTCAGCAGTGTGAGAAATCTCTTGTGTTTACCGCTACATAAGCAAATTTCTTGAGCTGTTCTGACTGATCTATACTACCTATTTCGCACAAGTGAAGCAACATAAATCCATACAGACAGAACATTTTGGGGATAAGCATGAATATACACGGCTAGAGCAAATTCAACATTGGAAACATCAATGGTATGAACTCCTGTGCTGTGTACAGCTTCTATTAAAGGTCTGACTTCAGAAAATGGCATATGAATAGGGAATCCAGAGACCTGGGAGAAAGAAAGAGGAACAAACCCGTAAGGTAAGAAGAAAAGGTAAAGGCATCTGAATATAAATACAGTTTTAAAAATGTGTTTTACTGTGCATGTAAATTTATCTTTTCTATTGCTGGCATGAGCAGATGCAATAAAAAAGCCCATATTGTATTTTAATATCACCTCCACATTTCATGTACCCTAGGCAAGCTTTGACAGTTTTCCTCTTTAAGTTCAAAGTGAAGATATTTAGAAACCCACTAGTACAAAGTTGTATTATTGAACACATACGGCATAACTTGGCTGCTTTTCTACCTCTTAACTGCTTTTAATTCATTATGTTCTCCTGCCTGCACTGGCTGGGAGCTGGGGTGGCGAATGTCTCCTGCCCATAACACGTTTCAGGTCCGACAGGAGCTGAAACCTTGCTCACTTGGAAAATTGCCATAGCTGCGTACAGTCCTGTTACCAGGTGTCTGCTGCGAGAAGAGCAGGAGGGTCTGACCTTCAGAACAGCCTGGAGGAAGAATGCACGGGTGCAGCAGTGGCTGCAGTGAATACTTAAGTAAATTTTCTTTTGTCTTTAAAGAGCAGACAACTGAAGTGAAACACAGGGTTGTGTGCGCCCCTGCACCTGGAAGCAGACTGCGTGTAGCACTGCTCAGCACTGGTGCCAGGTTCTGACTGACCAGACTTGAGAGTTAATGTATCCAGCAGCCCGTGCTAGGAGACTGCACCTGCATTTGTGTATTGGAGGTAGTGAGTGTTGTGATACAGCAACAATACAAGAACAGTGCAGCCAATTTATCTTTACATTCAGCAGAAAGTTTCTCTTGGCCATCTACAAATGAAATAATAGATCATCACTCCTTCCATCTCTAAATACTACATTGGTTTATCTTTGGTACAGAAGCTCTTGTGACTTTTGGTAATGGAAGAAATAAATAGCCTAGGACACTCTTCCTATACCACAGAGCAGCTTTAGAGTGCTACTCCCATGCACAAGCCATGTATGTTCGCAGCTGTACCCTGTAATCTCCTAGCTGTTTTTGCAGCTCTGCCTGATGGTCGTCTTCTACGTCTTTGCCTTGGTTTTGTTCCAGCAGGGGCAGAAAGTTCCGCAGGGTGGAGGTACAGTATCTGTTCCAACGAGTTAGGTGCCTTGGTCTCCATTCCATAATCTTATCTTTTAATATCTTTTCAATCCTGCAATAGAATACACTGATTATTACAATTCTGATATTTACTGGACATCTGAATGGATCTCCCTCCCCTGACACACTCAGTACAGATTATGCGGAACAGAAATGACCTCAGTTAAATTTAGAACTACCTAAAAGCACAGAAAAGCACTGCCAGTGTAGCTGTATGGTGCCTGCATGCTCAGTAACAGAATGGGAGGCCAGGGGCTTACAACCCTTTGTAGTTCATACCCTCTCCCCATCTCTCTACAGCATTTTGGCTTATTAGGAAACTGTACAGCAATGCTTGATCAGTTCTTTCTGTCTGATAATCTGCATTAAAGAGAGAAAGTTTTAAAAAACCCTGCATGCTACAGTTTCTGATTTTAGGCTATTCTCATCTGCTAGCACTGAAGTTTGTAGGACCTAGGTACGAATATGCTTGAGCAACATGAAGTGCTCCACCTCCAGTGACCAGCACTGGCAGCATTTGTTTCGGAGGTAGAATTACCTGCCCTGTAGTTCCATCGCTGCAGCCTTGTCTGAATGCTGATAAACTAATTCTTCAGGCTAGCAATAAATAAAAAGTTTAAATGTTAGAAAGTGCAATCTCTTCTAACTATACAGCAATGTAACTTCAGAAGTTGCTGCCTTGATGGTACTCACATCTTCACAATTATACTAAATCTATTATTAGTAGAGACAATAAAAACATTAATGAGATGTTTGTGTGTAATGCTGGTTGTTTTTTTCCTTTTCCCTGTAAACTTCAACTGCTTATGTTCTTGATGAACTAGAAATATTCCTGTTTGTTTACTGAGGATGTATGTACAGCTAGGAAGGCATTATTTCAAGCTGTAAGACAAAAGTTGACATTTTCTTTATAACACCAAGCTACTTCTTTGGACAGGTTGTGTTAAAGCTTTGTCCCATTTACTTCAGTGTTCTCAGATCTTACATAGATATTTATTGGACAAACGATGTGCAATCATGCTGTATAAAACCAAATACTGTGCTGTATTCCTGCTTTCATTTTTTAAGAAGTGCCTGGGAAAATCTTTATTATTTTTACTACTTAAATAACTGTAGAAGTCCAAAGAACTTAGTCTCTGTTTATACTAAGTCTGTAATCTCTCAACCCCTCAGAGTCAGTAGTAGATACATTAATACCTGAACACTGCGGAGACCAGGGTATGGCAAACTTCTTGAAAAGAAAGACTTCCAAAGCTTTGGTTTGCTGATATCAAAATTCATCCTTACTGGAGAATCATATTCTTGCATATTAAACGAGATCTACAAGAAAGTAAGTTTGGTTTGACTTTCAGCATATAATCACAGCTATGGAACACATTCTGCTTACATGGCAATAAAATACTACAGAGTCTTGATCTGCTATAGCCATTACCACTGTGAGTTCACACGGAACAAAGTGATCCGGTGTAGTCACAGCTGATGTGCAACTTCTGCATTTTTGCCTCCAGAGGGATTGGTGCTGGTCTGTCATGTCTTGTGCTTCCGAGTGCATGAACAGAATTACTGTCTGCAGCTGGCACCTCCTCCTGTGGAATCTTTGTTTTTCTCCAGTATTTCCTTTTCAATGCCTCATCTACTGTGCACCGTGGCAGTTTTTACGCTTTGAGAAACCTTCTGCCTTTGCCATCGCTTCAGTATCACATGGTGCTGGGTTACAGTGTACTCCAGAGTTTCTTATACTGTCCTGAGCTGCATTTCCGCCCTTCCGGATTGCTACACAAGTCTCTTCTGAATTCTGCTGAAATTCTTCCAGCTGTGGCTGTGACGCTTGGTAGCCTGCTGCACCCCAGCACCATTGCTTTTTCAAGCTTATGATGCAGAAGGTAAGTAGATACTGCAGCCACACAGCTCCTACACGTATTTTGCCATCAAGGTGAACGTGTGTCTTGCATTCCACTACTTCATAGATGTTCCATTTGGTCTGTGTGTGAGCAGACTGAAGCATGCAAGCATTGTAGGCTTCTTGTTTGAAACAACCTTTAAGTAACTACTGCTGAGGCTGCAAAATGTACTAACAATTAATGTATTAATGTACTAATTAATATGTAATCTTTTGCAACTGACGGTGCTGTGTACAGCGTATATGACACAGCATGGCTGTTTTTTCCCCTGTTAGATATGAAGCGGCAGGGCTCTGCTGACAGCACACCTGCACAGGGTCACGCGTAGACTGAGAGACTTGAGCTCTGTAGTTCAAGGTTAGCTGATTAGGTCGTCAGTGCTGAAGTCCTTAGTTGCTTCTTCCAGCAATCAACAATTAAGTTATGTTTTTCTTAACTCTGGGTTTAGTTATACTTAAAAAAAAAAAAAGCCCAAATCAATTCAGCCACTCCCCAGAACACTTCCAGTGCAAGACAGAACTGACACTTTTAACATAAATATGCTTTAGAATACTAAATTCTCATCTACAGTCTTGTGTTTAGGAAAAAAATCCAAAAGATTAAAAAACCAAAACTTACAGTGCATGATACTTCAAAGGACTTCTCCAGGTATGTTTTCAAAACAGAAAATACAAGCAAATGTTTGCTGTACTGTGGCACACAATGGAAGCCTGACATGCTGTTTCCTTAGAGTGGTTCCAAAAAATGGAGGAGCAAATGCTTTTAAACTCAACTTCTATGTTTCATTCAAATAAAACCTCAGAGGTTTTTTTTAAACTCTCCTTCTGTCTCCTCAGTTTCAGACTTGCAGGCGGCTGCAGTGTCCCCAGCAGCTGCCAGGGCTGCCCTTGGGGAACGCTGCTGGCTGGGAGCTGCCCTGGGTTTGTGTGACCCTGACACAGGCTCAGCTCTGCCCATGCCATGGCCTTCACCTCACCTGCCCTGAGCTGCGCAGCTCCTACAGTGTCTCCTCTCCCCCCACTGCTCTCTCTCAGCCATTATGTACGCAACACAGGTGACTCCTGCCACTATGCTTTATTATTCATTTTTTCAGTTACGTTTCACCTGCAAACTATCAGCTTTGCTGAATTACTACTCCTCAGCTAAGCAGTGGTAAACTTGGGCCATCCAAGTTGTGAAACATCTAAGTAAAACCCAGTAACAAAAATTATATGAACAGATGTCATGCTGATTAAAAAAAAAAAAAATCTTTCTTATTTGAAGTATTTAAAGTATTTAAAGTAGCTGAAAAACCTACTTAAGAGTGAGTAAAATCACTAATAACATGACAGCATAAATGTAGTTACATTGATGAACAAATGATGCATAAGGTCAAGAAAAATACCAAGTTATGAACTCTTATGTGTATAGGAATGTGATGAGACCAGGCACACTTACATTGTCACAGCTGATCAGACAGTACACATTTTGTAAGGGGCAGAAAGTATCATACTGCCCATAGAAACATCCAGTACTGGGATTCCAAATCACATATTGACTTTGTTCTAAAGTTAATACATATGCAGTTGGACCCTAGGAAGAAAAAAATATGAGGAAGATATTTTAAAACTAGCTACAACAACAGTAAGCTTTGTATTGTTTGGAATATTAAATTTTTACTCTTAACAGTACTTTTGGGGGCAAACTGGTTGGAAGAATTTACAGATTCATTACAATTCAACCAACTAACAGATAATAGTGCGTTCTCTGTCTCATACGTGGCAGAGAAATGCTAGACATGCACAGCCCCAAGCCATTCTTCATATATAGATTCCAAAAATCATCTTGGTTCAGCTACGAAGTGATGCAAAATTCCATATATGGGCATGTTTAATGTATGCCACTTCAAAATCGGCATGTCCTGCTTGGCTGCTGCCACAGCTCTCATCCACGGGCAATCTCTGAGTTGCAGGACTGCCACCTAGGCAGCACTCTGTGCCTCAGACTTCCCTCGCACAGGCACGTAAGGGATTGGATTTCCCAGCTATCTTTTTATGTTCTCTGTCAGGAATCCGTAAACTGCTCTTCCCTCTTCTTGTTATCTCCCACATTTTCCAGGTACCTTGAAATACCTGGAATGAACCCCCTCCTTACAGCACGCATAAGCTGAGTGCTTTAAAGGACCACCATCTCCACCAGATTTGGTGAGGAAGGAATGTACCTGAGTACCTGTTCCTGCCGCTGCAGCATCTCAGAATGTGCTGAAGAAACTAGTCTTGACAGGGCTTTTTACCAAAATGCTGTTCAGCAGAACTTTCACATGTGCTTGATAATTTGAGATACTAATAGTGGAAACTGGCATTATAAACAGTCTCACCATCTCTCTGGAAAGATCAGTACTGGTTACTTGGAAATCTGAGCACATCCCTGAGATCAAACACACCTCCGAAGAGGCAAAAGGATCTCGATGTTTTAGTCCTCAGCCAGTCTAAGCCAGACTGGTGCCACAGCGGGCTCAGAGCAAGGACAGGCTACGCAACAGCCCAAGGCAAAGCAGACTGCCTAACCTGCCTGGATTATGGAAAACAAATAAAGGTTGACTTGCTGAGTCTGAACAAATCTATCATTGCTCTTGCTGCACCCTTGTCCTCAGCTGGAGAGAGAATCAAGGGAAGTGTACGCACCAGTAAGAACACCCGGCAAGCCCTGAACCCTCTCTGCCCGTCTCTTGACCTTCACCCCATCCCATCTACACTGGGTCACAGGCTGTGTATTCACGACTCAGACACTGCGGATGGACCGTCTGCATTACCTTTGTCCTGGAGACACCAGTTACTCAAACTAAGTCCACTTGAGGCTTACAGATGCTCGGTATTGGACTATGAGGATGACAGCTACTACCAGATTAAGCGTGGAACCATAGGTCCAGGAAAAATACCCAGATGATATTTATACTAAGATCTTTCACCTTAATTTTTTTTTCTCTCTGAAAAGCATCAGTTCCAGCAGCACCACATTTAGGTAACTTCCTGGAAAAACATGCCAGCAAGAAAGAATTCTATCCCTTGGTGGGAACCAAAGACTTCATAGAATAAAAGTTAATATTCAGACCATACGAAAAAATTCTCTTACCTCAGGAATAGCATTTCCAATGATAAGCCAGGCTTTTTTCCCCATACCAAGAAAATAATTACACAAGAGCACAGCGTGTTCTTCCTCATCTCCCGCCAGGAGACAAAGAAATTGCTAATTGAGATTAAAAAAAAAAAAAAAAAAAA
>Ga0065711_1006081_pt1 | contig 18360 bp, 13 predicted proteins | sample Hoacrofraction12_FD_59098 | JGI IMG/M metagenome (GOLD analysis project Ga0065711, IMG submission 59098) | Hoatzin crop microbial communities from Cojedes, Venezuela - Epithelial fraction 12 v2 (version 2) | ecosystem: Host-associated > Birds > Digestive system > Esophagus > Crop | place... | reverse complement strand
GGGGGATAATTCCACCGAACGTGCATACCCCATACCTTTTCCGTATAGTTTATATAGATCAAAATATACATATTTATTAGGTTACATAACTTATCCCTTTCATAGTAAAATTAGTTCATTTTCATACACTCCTCCCACCCGCGCTTGTGCAGTGCCTCCTAGTGGTGGTCATCGGGCGTCCCAAGATGAAGGCTCATCCTCTTCATCACAGTGTCTGCTGGTTGACCCCAGCTTCTGCACATGCGCAGTCCTCTTCTGGCTCTTGTCCCGTAGCTAGATCACCTTGACTGGCTCTAGGCGACCACTAACATTCCAGGTGGGAAACATGGGACTTTTTGTTTCAGTTAATTTAGACAATAGATGAAAACCACAAACACACCTGCAAACATAGTAATGCTATTTCTATTAAAAATCCCCCGTTACCTTTATTGTTTAACATTGATAATTACCTAGAGACCAAACTCTCTGTTCCTGGACCTAACGTCCAGATGGGCAGGGGCTAGGACATAACTAGCAGCATGGTTTATGTTTATGGTTAACGGATTTCATCCCTCTGGTTACACCATTATCAGTGAGAATTTAATATGAAAATGTCTCAATAGCTCAATTAATGTGCATTGACATGAAATAATGTAAAGCTTTCAAGTGTGGACTAAAAAGATATTTGAAGTTGTAAGTGTTCACACTTACTTCCACCAACTTTTAAGCAAACGTTCAGCGAGACTCAGGTACGATGCGGCTGGACCTGCTATTTACAGGGAAGAGATATTCATCAATTATTGCTGTCCTTTTTGCTTGCAAACTACAGATGGGCGGATTATTGCTTTATTGTTCCCATATATTTGTCCACTCTTACAAATAATTTGCTCATTGCCAACAGGCTTGAGTTTGTGGATTGTTCCCTGGTCGTTTGCTGCGATGTGCTGCTTAGTTCGGGTGCACAGACTGCAGCTGCTCCACAGGGATCATCTGTGTAATCCTTCTGGGGCCGAAGCAGCTGTAGATCAAGCTCCATGAGATGCACCTCTGAGACAAAAATCTGCAAATTTCTCTTTGCATGTGTTTCATGATATGCACTAGAAGTCAGCTGAGAGAGCAAAATCTCGAGCGTCCACCTGTTAGACCACTTGCAGTGTAAGATAAAATACCTGTGTCCAGCTGGATCTTGTTTCCAGATCTGCTTTTCCTCCCTCCCCCCCTCTCCCTATCCCTCTCCCTGGTGCAGTTGTGCTCCTAAGGGACTCCTGCTCCCGGCCCTGCACCCTGTCCCTGCGCCCAGAGGTGAGGAGCTGGGCTCCAGCCTCGCCTGCTCCTCCCCAGCCAGACCCACCGGGTTAGTGAAAGGAGCCTTGCTGAGGGGTTAAGCTATGAAGAGGTGAAAAGAAAACCCTGCAGTACCATGCAATGCTTAAGCTTAACGTGATCTTCCAGATTACATTTTGTAAATTACAGCATTGTCATTTACAGTAGGTGGCACTTAAATGACTTTTAATTGCTGTTAGTCATGCAGCCCATTGTATCGTGGATCGACGTGTGTGCTCCCACTCACAGCACGCTGTGCTGTGGCTCCTGTTCGCATCAGAAGAAAGCTGCATCCAGCTCAGAGAAATTTATTTTATTCCTTATATGCATAAACAAGCTCATACTGTCCTCGAAGGACAGGTTTCATTGTTATGCATAAAACTCTTTGGTTTACTCTGCTTTTTAATCTGAGCTTAAAAGTGAGTCTTTAAAATCCTGGTGAGATCCAATGCAGAAAACATGGCCTGAGGAACTTGTGTGGTATGCACAGGTCTGAAAGACCGGCCTGGAGTTGGCCCCCAGCAGACCACCTCTTATTCCCAGGGAAGAGATGACTGACCCTGGAATTAGAGACAGGAACCTTCCCTGGGGCTCTGAGACTGAGCAGAATATAGTTCTTCGAAAGCCATCAGGTGTCTGTCATTTGAAAGGTGGAGATTCTCGTGAGCATGACACCAGCAGGCACAGCGGCCAAAGCCTTTGTAAGTCATCACAATGACCTCTACATGGATATGCATGTGCTGGTTGCTCCTGAACTCGATTGCAAGGTTCAGCACGGTAACCACAGCAGCCTGGGCATACAGCAAAAGTATTTAACGCTCTCTCACGGCATGTTTTCTCACTAATTATAGTGTTGCCTGACAATGTTCACAGAAGTGTGTTAAATCTAAAAACATAGACTTCGCTCCATGGAATACATACTCATTTTCTTGACATTATGACGGTTTCATTTCTTAGAGTACTAGTTTTTCTTTGATCATGTGCGTGTATGTGTTGGTATCTGTGCTGTGGTGGATAATTATTTTGGAGACGTCACGTAGGAACGCTTTGCTCAGGAAGCGCGGGGCCAGTCCTCCATGAAAAGGAAGTCTCTCTGTCACATTCCTCACGTGGGTGGCACGGCACGATGGCCAGCCAGTGGGGAAATGGGGATGACTGTGACATCCGCAGCTGGTTTAGAATTAATACTTTCAACATGAAAAACGCACTCTTTTACAAAACCACAACAAACAAATCCATATACTTTCATTTTGGTATTCTGTTCAAAGCCTGACAACCACCAGCAAATGCAGCACTATTTTTCTGGTCTTTACCATAACAACATGGGATGGAGTGAGGGATTATCAAGAAGAAACTGCCACCATGATTCACTCCATGCGGGAGAGAAGGTTAGAGATGACTGGCTCTAATCTTAGTTCAAGTCACATCCTTGTCGTTATCTGATTTCTTCTTTTTAATTCCCCTTGAAGTATTTGCCACTGAGAGATGTCTGGAGCTTTTGTAGATGTCAGTCACTGAAGGTTTGGATGGGGTGCTGGACATCAGTTAAAAAATGAAGGGGTCGATCTGACCCACCATCCAGAATTCACCACTTGTGAGTTCCATGTGGCTTACGTGGATCACAGTGATCTCAGCAACATCACTGGAGACCTGCTCTCTGACATGACTCGGTCAGTAATGGTGGGTGTCCATTTCTGAATGGCCTCAGAAGCTGTTTTACTTTGATGTTACATGAAAAGCTTACCAAGGCGAGGTCAAGAACATATATCCATATATATACATGTAGGTAGGTATTTCCATTATGTATACATAATATACATTATATAACATATATGCTCTACACTATATATTTATATATGTTTATATGTATATGCATATATATGTATTTATGTAGTATATGTTTATATGTGTATGCATATATACATATTTATGTAGTATATGTTTATATGTATATGCATATATATGTATTTATGTAGAGACATATGCCACATGAAAATGCAAATAGTTGCAGAATGTGGCAGAAGGCTGGTTTTGATTACCTTGTTCTTTGGGATTAATTGTCTGGGTTTTGATGGGGTGGGGATGAATTCTTTGACTTTTATTTTGGATATAAACCATTGTGTATCCTATGGTACCTTGATATAATCTTAGCTCCAGATTTTCATAGGCAATACAATGAATGTTATACTGCCGATGCTTCATGCAGAAATCAGACACTCAGTAAAATTAAAATGATTTCCCTGAAATAATTTCACTTATTTACCTTAATGTATAGTAGAATATTTGGTAGCTATAAGATTACTTATCATCCAGATGATGCTGAATTATAGCTGTAGACATGGACTTCATACTACCTTTTAAGTCAGTCAGCATGATGGAGAAGTTGGAGAAAGCCACAGGAGAAAAGTCGCCAGATCTAGAAACCTTGGAAACTGGAGGTGTAATATTTCTTCCTCAGGTTTCATTCTGCTAAATTAAATATAGGTAAAGAAGAGAAATGCAGACATGGAAGTTAGGCATAATATTTTGAAGGAAAAGACAAGTATATGTAGAGGCTGGCAGGACTCCCAAAAGAAGTGTTAAAAGAGAAATTCATGGGAAAGAAGTGGGAAGAATACAAATAATTAGTGAAGTAGGACATCTTTCATGGATGTTTTCAGGGAAAAATAGTTGTGGCTTATTATGAGGCTTTTAGGCTCAAGACAGTTGATAGAAGTCTGCTTTCTGTTTTGAATCTTGACATGTCTCTGCTATTTTTCTCCACCACTTTTATGCTTACCAGTGTCACACGCCTGAATATGGTGGCTTTGCAGCCACACAGAGGATGAGAGGGCGCCTGGACCTCGCCAGGTATCATGCCAAAAAGCAATTGATGCGATTTTGCAAATCCATGCTCTGCCATTGGGATTTGGTTTTGTGTTATTAAACACAGGGTAACGCGTGGTCCCAGACAGCAGACAAAGTAGGAATTCACTTCCAGCTCCTCTATGGATGCTGTATAGCGCTAATGAAGCAAATCAGATCTCAGGGAATATAGCCACGTATTTAGCATGTGTACAAAATAGCTGTAATAAGACATTGTTAGGGCTGAAATGGTTATGTTTTTAGTGGACAAAAAAGAATTAGGATTGAAATTACAAAACAACCCCATTCCTATAAAAAGTGAAAACACACTTGGGTAAATGAAGGTTAATAAAATTAATTGTGGGGACTCATGCTAGAGAACATAATCGTGATTCAGATAAAGGGGAATCATAATTAAATGGAGGTTGGGTAAACACGATTATCCCGGAAAGGTTTCCCAGCGCAGTACTGGGTGGTTTCAAGATGTGGAGGCAGACGCGATACGTGACCTGAGAGCAGAGATGCCATCGCCGCCAGCCCCCCTGGGTGCTCCACTGCTGCTGCGCGTTGCCCACGCTGCTGCCCCACGCCGCAATGCCGGCAACGCCAGCAACTACAGGCAATAAATCCAGTTCATTTCGAAGTCTGTTTTGCCTGTGGCTGTACCTGGCGAGTGATCTCCCTGTCTCCACCCCAAACTCCAAGCCTTCTGCGTCCCGCCGTTTCCCATTCCCACCCAGATCCCGCAGCTGGCTGGCCCAGGCTGAGCTGCCACTGCCAGGCTCTGGGCCAGTGGAGGGGAGGGCATCCCACCCTCAGCCCTGGGGACAGGGATCTCCCTGCTTCCCCCATGCCGCTGCCTCAGCCAAAAGCCTGCACCAAAGTATATGCAACAAACTCTTCCATAGACAGGTAACTATTTGTACTTGCCATATATGGCAACTAAAACTGACATTTTCTGTTAGTTTAAAATCCCTGATACTTTTTTTAGGTCTACTGTGTCATCTCCTTTATGTAGATAATTATAAGCTTACTTACTACTTACTACATTTTTTCCATAACTGGTATTATTTTTCATGTGGATATTTAAAATGAAATGCAGTAGCTTGATACTGAACACTGAGAGGAAAACAGAAACTTTCCAAACCGAACTGCTTTACTGAAATGGGTACTTGTCTTTATTTCTTTTATTTGTCGAGCTACAAATGTTCCTTGATGACCTATGTGAGATGAAGGGAGTCAAATGTATTGCTCGTAGGACAACCACAGAACTTCCAAATAAGCTTTCTTATATTTTTTTCCTTTTCTTCCCTTTTACTTGCAAAATACTTTTTCTACATTTTCAACTTTTAACTGTATCTCATATACTGCATTTTAATACAAGGGGGTATTATTTCCCATTCTTCTATAATTTCTATAGATTATTTTACATAAAACACACAGAATAAAAAACACCCGAGAATTTACTAAGGAAAACTATCAAATACTTCTGCTGTTCAATTATTTGTAGTACAGTCTGGAATCATTGTTTCACAATTCTTGGTATATTATACCATAAATTCATAATTTATTTAATTGTAATGATATATATGCCTAAAGAGAAGAGGAGTTCTATTATTCTCTATTTTGAGCAAGTGAACATCTCTCTAGGGACAAGGCCTTTTTATTTTGTCCCCCCAGAAAAGAAGGGGGGAGATATTTTTGCTTTCAAATTTATCTGTTTTTCCAGTGCCAACTGTATTCTAAATCTTCAAGCAGACTTCACAGCCCCCGTTAGGAGACCTTACTGTCATCTTTAAGCTTGTTCCCTGAAACTCTTTATCCTTTAATCTTTTTTTTTTTTTTTTGTATCTTCGTGCTTTTCGTACGTATTTCCATCAGCTCACAGGCTGCAATGAATCCTAAAAGCGGGCTTTGACCTAAAAATGTGCCCCCAATGTTTTTTTGACCTAATCTTCAACAGGTTAGGTTGCTGATAATTTAGACATTGGACTAATCCCGTGAGTATTAGGCTGTATGGCATCCCTTGTGATAGTGAGATGAGGCTGAGAACAAAGTGAATTGAAATGAACCGTGAAAACCCCCAGCACATCTTCTTTGTCTTTTTATTTCTGCAGCTGGCATGTGATACAATAGTTGTCTTATTTGCATTCCTGTCTTCTCTGCTTGTGAAGTGAGTTTGTGGAAGTTTCTTGTATCAGACATGCATTCATTTGCAACCTTTCCCAAGATCATGACTCCATTGCCTGAATCAGTTGTTGAAACTTCATTACCATGCTGGAATTACTTATGTATTAAGGTCATTTTTAAACTCAATCAGTCATGCACAACAACATTTTTCCTTCCCAGTGTGAAATTTCATTTTCTTTGCAAGAACTTCTGTTTGCTGAAGCTGAGTAAAAGAGTAGGCATTTTTTGTTATTTTGAAGTTTTCACAAAACTAATTTCCTGAAGGTATATTTCCTTTTGTCACGATGCAGCAAGTATACACAGGGCCTAGACTCAAACAGAGGTCACGTAGATGAAAGAGTAACATTATTATTCCCACAAACTGGCCCGAAGGATGTTGGCTGCCTATGCTATCTACACAAGGTTTGGCATCCACAAAAATGAAGGCAGAGACGGGAGGGTTAAGACCAAATTGCACGCCTACCTCAAATATATTTTCAGTAGTCTGCCACACAATGTTTCTGGAAAAACAGCACTTCACTGGTGAGTGACATATTTTCTTTCCCTAAAGGAGAAGGGGGTTTTGAGCATATATATTTTTATTAATTCTGCAACAATCAAAACTTAACTCCAGAAAATGTGTTTCATTTCCATGAAAATGTCATTGTTTTGGCTCTGACTTCTTGGCAGTTATTTTCTTGCACAGCTTTAGTAAAATAACATGACAGTTTTACATCAGAAAGTAACTGGCATATGCTGCAATTTCATGCTTTCCCAGAGAAAAAGAGGAAAGAGCTTTAAAAAGGAAACACTGAAAAGTTTATTGCTTGTATTTACCAAAAAGTGAAGCTGAACCTTGCAGTCACTTTGCTTTCTCCCCAGGTAAGCACCATGCAGTGAGAGGACGGAGCACTCGAAGCTGCTTGCCATGCAGATGGAGCGCTGCACGGATTGCTGGTAGCACAACGATCCAGTGAACCAGGGACAACTTTTTCAGGAACAATCCACGCCAACAGTCTTCAAAATTACATGTTCTAAAACATTATGTTCAATCATTATGTTTAAACTCGGTGAACACAGTTGTTCTCCTCCAGGGCAAAATTATTGCCAGGTCAAGCGGTGTTGCAGAAGAGATCAATGTTTCTAAACCGCAGGTCTTGCTGGACTAATCCATGTCATGTAACTTTGAAGAAGCTGTTCCCATATACTTCCTTGCTTTAAACAGGACTTGAGAAGATAATTTTTCAAACACGGATCCCAGCTTAGTCCATAGGGACTGAGAGAACTTCAGCCTCACAAGGAATATGGAAACAAGTAACTAGTTCCCTCAAGACTTCTATGTTAGCAAGAGCCTGATTTATTTTTCTGCAGCCAAACTACATACACACCAAACTTTAATACCCTTGAAATCTCATGGACCTGAAATAATCTCACTGCTGATAGGTATCTAGCTGGGAGGAGAATAATAAATCAAGCTTTGAAGCTCCTTTTTTTTTCTTTGCTGAAGAGATTTTACTACAAAAAGGATCTCCAAAAGCTTTCCTCCACTATTTGAAAGCATTTGAGCAGTGTATTTCTCATTTGTCCAAATTAAGAACACTAATAAATCTAAAGCCCAGGTAAAGGTGGATTTCTTCTGCTACTTTTAATTTTGCCTTCATTTTACCAAGTATATTGTCAGCTTTTTCATAAAGCAGGAAAAGCGATTTCCTTTAGCGCTGTGTCCCCCCATTCCAGAAATAAAATGAAAATACCCTTGTGTATCTGTTTAGCTAGCGAGGTGATGTAGGCAGTAAAACAGAAATCATGAGGAGCACTTCACGGACTGAGGACACATCACAATGAATACTACTTATAGGCAAGATGGGAAGGAAAGAAGTTTAAATGAAATATTGTGTTTTTCAGAACATTTTTAAAGTAACAATATTTAGGGCAAAATAGTTTTCTTAAAGAGACACCAGTGAAGATCTCACTACTATTTGGCTTCTTGAACATTTTGTATGTGTATGCCCATGACTCTTACTGTTGCATTTAGCTGGCACTTTGGTAACAGGGCTTGAAAGCAAAGTATACTGATGGAGTACACTGCTTACTGGGCACTTCGGTTATCCCACAGAAAAGGCAGCTTTAAAGGAAATACCAAATATTCTCCTGAAATTACAGGAGAACATTTCTAGAGCTAAAAATCCTATTTATGTGGCCTTTTGCCAAAAGGAGAGTAACTAGCACTGCGCAACCCCTAAAATAAGGCCATGGATGTGTTGGAGCGGGTCCAGAGGAGGGCCACGAAGATGATCAGAGGGCTGGAGCACCTCTCCTATGAGGAAAGGCTGAGAGAGTTGGGGCTGTTCAGCCTGGAGGAAAGGCAGCTCCAGGGTGACCTTATAGCAGCCTTCCAGTACCTGAAGGGGGCCTACAGGAAGGGTGGAGAGGGGCTTTTCACAAGGGTGTGTAGTGATAGGACAAGGGGGAACGGCTGTAAACTAAAAGAGGGAAGATTTAGATGAGATATTAGGAAGAAATTATTCCCCATGAGGGTGGTGAGGCACTGGCGCAGGTTTCCCAGAGAAGCTGTGGATGCCCCCTCCCTGGCAGTGTTCAAGGCCAGGTTGGATGGAGCTGTGAGCAACCTGGTCTAATTGAAGATGTCCCTGCTCGTGGCAGGGGCATTGGAACTGGATGATCTTTAAGGTCCCTTCCAACCCTTGCCATTCTATGATTCTATGATTCTGTTACACAATTCATCCAGGGGCACAGCCCATGTCAGCAATTATAAATACGTGAATGTCAGAAGCTAATTACAGATACTGAGGTCTTTCTCCCTTTTCTCTGTGGGGGTGATGATGTTGAGTGAGGTGGCCAAGAGGAAAGAAGACTGTCAGAAATAGGGCTGCAAGTGTTATAGCTCCCCTAGCCTGTGAATGCCTTTCAGACCTAACCATGACAGGGCGTGCAACGCAACTTCAGCAAAGAGAGAAGGCACCCTGAAAGGGCTCTGCACCCCTTCTCATCACAGGGGGACTGACTGACTTGCTATGTTCCTTGGACTCCCAGCGAAATAAAAGCGGGTTAAGCTCTAGTTAGGAATGAGCAATTGGCAATTCCTGGAGATAATTACAATTTTACATTTATAACAAAAATTTAATGTTTCCACTTTTTAGAAGCAAATAGTATCCTCCCTTTCTACTGTTTTGCTATTTACAAAGCAGGATGATATACAAAGATGATTTATATACGATACACTCCTCCACTGCAGCTTCTTTCCAGCCTGTGAGATATTTCGTTTGTTACGAAGCGCATGGAGGGTGCCACTATGGCTGTGTGTCCTGCTGCTTTGAGCAAGTGTGTTCACCCACCTGCTTTCTTGCAACTCCACAGGAGAAAGATGAGTTGTGAAAATGACAACAGTGCACTTCATCTAAGTACAGGATGAGAAACATTTTATTTACAACCCTGTCACACTGGGGCTACCCTGACAAAAAATAAGCTTGAAAGTAATCCCCTGACTCGTTTCTCTGGATTCTCCAGTTTCTTGAAATGTAGTGCGTAAAAGAGAGACTCATACTTTGCTTTTAGCCAGTCATAGCAGGATGGAGAAATCGCGAAGGTCAGTTGCGCTGCGGACAACTCCACATTCGTGTCTTTTTAAATTATACCCATGTGTCTTCCTTATTGCCAGTTTTTGTCTGTCTCCATTTTTCCCATACGGGTCTGGACTGGTTGCCAAAGAGCCAGCCAAAATCATTATGTTGACTGTGCTGAGACGTCTTTTGACACCTGTAATTGTAGCATTTATTCCCAGTTAGGGAGCGAGGCCTGACACAAACGCCCAAGTGTGACAAGGGCATTTAGTGCAAGAACTTTGGTACTGACAGCTTTACAGACACCTAAAAACTTCTATTTGGATGTCTCAAAAGGACCAAACAACCAGGGATCTATTTCCAAATAGTTCTTTCACACAACCCTTGAAATACATTATATTTCTGTGTATGTTAGGAAGTCCTTGCTACTGAAAAGACCCATAAATAAATCTGGTTGCAAATAATCAAAATCTTAGTCTTCTCAAGCTGAAGCCAAACATACACATCAACCCCAATGGCCAATTCTTGCTGTTTTCCCACAAGCCTGACACAGAGTTTCACGTACCTGTACTGCTGGAAAAACATCATTGTGTGAGGTCATCATCTTTTCCTTCCCAGAAAGTTTCTAGTTGTGACATTTTCTTTCTTCAGTGCAAACAAGGCTTTAAAACAAGACAAAAGTAAACCTAACAGTGGGCCTCTTTGCTGTACCTATACCATTTATTATAAAAAAAGTTTTTTACATCTTGCTTTAGGAATTACTCCTTTCTCCACCAGTGAAGCCCACTGAAAACAAGCCACAGCTGGATGAATACGAAAGCAAAGCCGGGACGCACAGTTACAGGAGAAAACCTAGCCTGTCAGTTCTGATGTTGACATAGAGGTTTACAACAGCTTTCAGGCAGTTTGATATGGCAGAAACTCATAAAAGGCGGGCAATGTTAGTATTACCTTTTCTTGTTTAAACTGGGTATTTTTATATGGTCTTGCTTTGTAAAAGCTGCACAATTACATTTTTATCAAGTTATAGTATGGGCTTAAGGCTAGTAATCTTAATATTAGATTATAAACTTACATAGCTTGCAAAATTTGTGATGTGCTCTGACAAACCTGCCCCATCTTGCATTCGTGACAAAACTCTCGCAGAGGCAGTTTTCAGTAACGCCATGGTATGACACATGCTTACAGCAACTGGATGTAAGTGCTGGCAGGTAAACGTGGTATGTAACACAGCAGGTTGCACTGAAACAATGAGCGCCTCAGACATTTTCAATTTTTTTTACTGGCTTATAAATCAATCAAGTTGGTTTGAAAATTTCTTCTGAAACAAAAGTTTTGGCAAGAGTAATGCTAAGAATTGGGAAAAGTCATAAGCGTAAGTCCTAAGTCCAAAGGTGGTATTGACTCTACCGCTTTCAAGAAAGTAACATGAAGAACAGTGGGAGTTAATTGCTGTCATTCATTATTTCAACATTTCATTATTCATTACTTAAAGACACTTTTCCAACAGACATTAATGATGTCAGTAACTGCTGGTAAAAATAAAAGTTTATCAAAGTTACTTCATGGAGATGTATCAAGCACCACAACGATTTCTCATACTTACAACAGGGAGACACCGACACAGACTTCCATAGCTTCTGACTATGTGTAAAGTTGTGGGCTTGTTAGTCTTGACCAGCACCCATTCAGGGATGAAATAAAGCAGACAAATTTATAACTCTGCTGAAACTAACGGATGTGAAATCTCCTCAGTCAGTCTCAATTCACGTCCGAAGCTGTGTAAAGTCCCTTTGGCCTGCACAGTAGCAGTCAGTTACATTGCACAGAGTGTAGAAACCCCAGAATGCCTCGCAGTTTGGTGGCTGCTCTGCTCACAAACTGGGATGAAGGTGTGATTCCTCTCCAGTGAATACTTTCAAACAATATGAGGATCTGACTGAAGTCAAGGTTGCAGTGATTAATATAAAGCAAAGCTATCCAGGTCTAACAAAATATTTAGTTGTTACGATTATGCAAATGAGATTACAGGGAGACACGTGAACGGGATGGCTAAAGTCCAATGAAGTATTACTAAAGGTGTATATATGATATTTGTGGCATTCTATGAGAGAATATTGTATGAACTTTGCAACAGTCCAAATGTACCATTAAATAAACTCATAATAAGGGCTGATAACTGAACATCAGTGTGTGCTTAACATAGGGATAATTCACTAGTGAACTAGAAAGCTCGTAACATAACTACAGAAAAAATGCATTAGTTAATTCCTTAAACAAGGAAATGGTTAAATGCAAGAAGATAAAACCTGAAATTCTTTTGGTTGGTGCTGACTGACAGATGGGCACAACTGAGTCCGACTATTGATACACAGGGTTATGCCTGCCATCTGCCATGTTGCACTAAGGAAGAAGCCCAGGTGAGAAATTTGGTCACGAGTTGAGCTTTTGAATAAATCTGTATGAATCTGATTCCCAGAGTTAGATTAGTTACATTAATGGAAAAACCGTGGGCCGTGCTGAGCAGCTACAATGCTGCCATTAGTTCGAGGAGCAGCATGGCCAGGATGGGAAGGAGCAGACAGCACTGCTGCTCTGTGTGCCGTTAATCTATTTAGAAGATACCAGTATTGAAGTCTTTATCTTCAGTCATTTGCCATGGATGTGTGTCTCCACAATTCATATTCTTACATGCCTTTGGGGCAGAACCCCCTTCATCACTAACATATTCTTATTTTACCTTCTTATCTACACAAAAGCACCCAGAATGAAAACAGTGAATTTGTCTACACTTAAAATATCGCTTTCTTTATTGAAGTGCTAGTAGGAAATCCAAGCAAAGACAAAACCCTTCCCATCCAAACCTAAAATCTTGGAAGACTCAGTTTTTGGGTGTGTAGAAGTATTATCCAGCATGAAACTGTTTATTACGAGCCATTATTTTCCTGTGTCAAAAGTATTTGCCATAAGTGATGGCTCTACTGTTTTTCACTGGCTTCAGTCCAAATGCTGCATCTGTTATTAGGAAAGACCTTAATGGAGACCCTGAGAGGCTACATCCTGCAACGCAACCCCACAGCTGCAAGATACAATCGAGAACACGGAACAATTCATGTGTAGACTGGCTACACTGGTATCATCCAATACTCAAAGAGATGAGGCAGCAACTTTGACAATCGGCTATCTGTTATCTTCTATGACAATGGTTCTTCTAGGATGGGTGTCAACATCCACAAATATGTAGCGGACCTCAAATCTTCCACTCTCAGGATTCTGCAAAGGAAACAATTTCAGGTTCTGTTTTTTCCTCTTTGGTAGTTTAAACTCAACTTTAAGCTTGTCAGCTCTATCAAACAATTGCACATACCTCTTTGACTTCCACGTGGACTGTTCCCTGCTTCCCTGGTTCAGAGCCCTCTATATAGAACTTCAAACGCATATATTTCAGTCCATCCTTTACATACTCAATGTGGCTAAAAACAGCAACACAAAAAAAACCCACACCCAGCAAGGATACACATTATATGCTAGTTAAACTTCAAATTTACACTCCTTATTTAGAGGAGCTGCTTAACTATTTTGTGAGAAAGGGTATTCTGATGCAGTCCTTATGCTACCATGTGTTCCTTCTCTACTGCTCTTTCCAAGTGTTACTATGAACATATAAGGAGTAGTGGAGTTAGAAGAACTAATTGGCAGCTGAGAATTAACAGATGAAGTGCTTAAACGTCCTCACCCCAGTCCTCCTCTCAAAACTCAACAGCAATCCAATGGCTGAAGGTTCTGGAATTTCCTTGCATTTATTCTGAAGAACCCCTGAGATTCAGTGCCTGACGTCTCGAAAGGAACACCCACATCACCAAGACTGCCAGGGGGTTTTTGAGGCACTTAAACTAACTCACCAGGCCAAACCACACAAAGAATGTTTTGTCAACTTCATTTTCAGCTTGGTTAAATCACAAGGAAACAGTTTACTATATGCTTTACTTATTTTGGCAATAATTTTGTTCTGCTGAAGTGTAATTTTGGCACTGATACCAGATCTCCAGCCAAAATGCTGATATTTAGACTGGAGTTAGGTTATGCTCAAATATTAGATAAATAGAAAGGTCATGTCACTTTCAAGGCGACCACTTACAGAAACTAACGGTCAAACTAGAGTTCTGGTGCCAGTTTATGTTTCCTACTGAAATTACTGACTGCTGCATACTACCAGGCTCTTATTTCCATCAGTCATGCCCAGATACACACTGTGAACTAAACTTCCAATACAGTTTAAGGTAACATTATGGGTTACAGAGAACAAAGATGAATGAAGAGCCTTACTGCAGTAAATTCATATTCCAGTTGTTCATACACAAAAACAATCTGTGCATTTTTGAGACATTTAAGGTCATCCTTACACTGCAGACACAAACGCTACAATCTTGCAAACTTCTCAGCTCAAAAATTTATTTAAAATATTAGACTTTGAAAATGATGGAAATGAAATACTAGGGAAGCCGATAGTACACTAACTTATTTACATAGTTTGTTTCACAGACAGATGCTTAAAACGTTTGTGCACATCCTTTTTGTTTAGCAGCTCCATTTTTAACACTTTTTCACAGTCTAGTGAAAAGATAAACTTCCACCAGTAAAAATCACCTTCACCTGGAAAAAAATGTCTCTATCTCATGGTTCAAGTTGGGTATCTGGGCTTATGTGTCCCACCCTACATGACACCTCCTTGAAAAAATTCAACTCTAAGAACCCAATAAAGACAAAGCCCCTACTGAGTTACAGTGCAGCGAGGATTTACATTTTGTAAGAATTAGTTCCGTTGTTTCCCTCAAAAGGAGAATAATAAATAGACGCACTCACAAAAGGTTTAGGTGAGAGATGTTGTATTAAACACGCAGTAGAGATGTGGCCTCAAGTGCCAAGAATCAATATAAGAAATGGGCAATCACTACCGCATATCAGCGTGGGACGGTGTTGTCACTGTAGTGACTACACCCTGTAGAGTCAGACCTAGCCTAGCTTTAAATGGAGCAAGCTGGATTCTTGAAAGTCTGGAAGTTTGTACCTCCTGCTTTTTCTGGCCTGATAAGAACTACTGCTTCAAAAGGAGGAAAAACTCTCAATGAACAATTTTTCAAAACCAATTTGACTGTATTTGAAGGTTTCAGACAATCAGCCAGGTCCCAGCCCCCCAGATGCATGCCTAGGCTTCTGTCCTACTCTCTTCAGGCTCGTCCTGTTTCTCTGAGAGGCTAGTTCTACGTTTACCATGCTGACCTCCGCTTGTTTTGAGGCACTCAGAACTGGAGTTTTATAGGCACTGTATTTAGTGGTATGTGCCACAAAGAGGTACTGCAAAAAACCGCTTTGGTTTTCACTCAGAAGTTCCAAGGTACGTCACATACAGTTCGTTAACCTACATCTAACTTGCTATGATGTGACCCAAAATGTCTTTGCTGTGCCAAACTCATGTCTGTATGGGGCAAACACCAAAGGGCACCTGACAAACTGTCGTCTTCCTCTTCTTGTTGCCTCCCCATAACCTTTAATAGATTCACCAAAAACACCAATTATCTAAAAGAGAAAAGAGGTTTCAGTTGTCAGAAGGCATCGCATTCAAACAGATATTCCAGTATCAGCTCACGCCCCCTTGTGAGTCTGATGGGTCAAGAATGAAAGAATTTATGAGAGAAAACAGCGTAAGGAAAATTCTTCTGTATTTCAGTGCTTTTCTTTAGCGTCATATTAAATGCCTAAAATAAATCCTACTAATATCTTCCATTTGTACCATCCTCTGAGATTATGACATTTTAATCTCTCTTCTTACTGTGTACTTTATACTTTACTGACATTTTGCGTAAAATGGAAAAAAAAGGCATGAAATCTTTGTCTCCCTCCTCCAAGACGGTATGCTTCGAAGTTTAAAATGCAAATGTACTGCCCTTCACATTGTTTAAAAAACACCAGCGTTTAAGAAATTCAATGACTTTTCTTTTTTTTTTTTTTTCAGATCTATAAAACCAGACCAAATTAACATAGTGTTAAACTTAAAGCTGGTTAGAAAGGGAGGGTGATTTTTACTGTATAAATACTGGAGAGAAGTTTTAATTCTACAAACTTGTTCCAAAGCAGTCTTCATTTTTATTCTAGTGACAACTTGTCACTTCATTTCTAGGTTATCCTCAGTGGCATCTGTGGCAACTTTGTTTGAAAGCTATTATTTCATGCATTTCTTGTTTTGCCTGAAGTAGCAGTTTTCAGAACCTAGTTTTAGACTGATTTTTGTTCACCTCTAGCTGTCTTCTGTGACTGTGTGATCACATGGCTGTTCTCTTTCCCTGTTAGCCACAGGAATGCTAACCACATTTCAGATGAAGAGTTTAAACTCCTGGATAGTTATGCAGTGCTTCGCAGAATGACAGAACCCTACTGAAGTGTCACAACAGCGCATCTGTGCTGAGGAAAGGCAGCAGGCTAGATCTACCAAACTTAGGTGGGACCAGTTGCCTCCCTGACCTGCACAGCTACCTAAGGAGTCACTCAGGTATGTCTGTAAGACTTTCTGTATGGAGACACAAGCACGTGCTCTGAAGGGGTGGACACTGTATCTGCACCAGTTGTGCTGGGGTACGCTCACTTAACTTTGCTTTTAGCAGGCTAATTCACTCAGGCTCAGTGCTTGCATTAACTTGTCCTAATACAGACTCCAAGCTGGAGCTGATCCACCTCTGGCCTGCCAAAAGCATATGCAGATCTGCTGGCGTTTGCCTGCTAAGCACCACGTGGGTCTTCCTGTAGCTTTGCTTGCAAGATTCCTTGTGCAAACTTTTGACTCAAAGAAAGACAGCAGCTACGGAGAAACATAAACCTTATGACTAAGGTTCAGAAACCAACCTCGGGGTGAGATCTGCATTTCTTCAAGGCATCTCCATAGATCTTACTCGGACTAGAAGAAGAGAACAGCTCTTTAAAAATCACATAGAACAAACCACCTGTAAAAAAAACAACAGCAAATGGAATGAGAACTAATCAATCCAGACGGAATTAATGAAAAGCGTCTTCTGATAAAGAATATAATTTTTAAAAATAACCTGTAACACCAATTCCAACAAGCACCACAATAAAGTACGTGAAGTCTCTTCCTGCTTCTTTCACTGAAACAGACAGAAAACAATGTAGGAGTTACAACCTAGGACAGTAAGACTTGCATAGCTTTCTTATATAAACCTTCTTGTATTAGTCTGCAGCTCAAGTAACACTTTGGCAGAAGAAAAAATTCCAATAACAGCTTCCATAATGCCTCATCGCTAAAAGAAAGAGACCATGGAATGTCTCTTATGCTGTGCAGGGCATATTTATATCTCTGTATTGAGCCTTATTACTTTCTATTTTCCTACTAGGTGTTATCAAGACCCAGAATAGCACTTATTAATTTTCATGCAGCATGAGAGCTAGCTTCTTTAAGGACTAATGAGGTATTTAGCACTGCAGTATTCAAGCTACTATATAAACCCATAATCACTGCAATCTTTATGCAAAGAAAGGGAAAAGTAACAATAAAAAAGCGTAAGCTTATAAACTGCACACACTGAAAAGAACTGATTTTATAAATTCTCAATCAAGTGAACAATAAAATGGAGGGCTATTAGACCAAAATAGTTATTTGATTTATTGGGACCGCCAACTGCAGTTTATCAGAGTAGTTTTTATCTTTTAGTTTTGACCTAATGTACTAGTAAAAGTGTCAGTACACACTCCAGAAAAAAGTAGTATGAAATTCTCTGTTATGAAATATCTTTAAGAACTTGGAAAGAGACTACCGATTTGGTTAGGTGACAAGCCGTGCCCTTCAGTGCAGTACAAGTCACCAAGGAAACTTTAACAACCCTTTTTCCTGTGGCCTTCCAATCAGTCGGGGATGTTTCTCATAGACTTTTTCACAGGACTTGGAACTTCTGTGGCTAATTACATAGTAAACACATCTCACCGAAGTGAACGAGGCCCAGCAAAGCGACAGCCGCCCTGTAAGCAGGCTGGCACCTCCTGCAGAGCTCCGACAGCCTTGCTGGAAGCACGCTTTCTCTCACAGCGACGAGACAGGCTGCGTGCGGCAGGCTTTCCTCCCGACAAGGGAAACGAGAGGCTACCGCATCTCAGCCCCGACGTGACCTGAACGCCGAGCCCACAAGCTGCTCGGAAGAAGCCACGCAATTTCTGCCCTTCTTGTGCAGTACGCACGCCGAAACGCACCGACCGCTGACAACAACACGAAGCGAGAACACACGGGCTCGTCGCTCTCCTGAGCACGGCGGGGTTGTTTTTAAACTCCAGGGCGTCGGGGCTCTCGCAGCCCGGCCGCAGCGGCCATGTTCTCCGCGCCAGCCGCCCGCGGCCCGCCTTACCTCTCCGAGCGGCCGGCAGCGCAGCCGCCTCTTCCCGCCGCCCGCGCCGTACGGCCAGG
>Ga0065711_1038829_pt1 | contig 18361 bp, 12 predicted proteins | sample Hoacrofraction12_FD_59098 | JGI IMG/M metagenome (GOLD analysis project Ga0065711, IMG submission 59098) | Hoatzin crop microbial communities from Cojedes, Venezuela - Epithelial fraction 12 v2 (version 2) | ecosystem: Host-associated > Birds > Digestive system > Esophagus > Crop | place... | reverse complement strand
TTTATAGTTGTCGTCCTGTATATCACCCATTCAAACTGGGCCCCCCATCCCCTCCAGAGGAAAAAGGTCTCCATGGATGGCAGATACAGTAAGCCAGTGCGTATCGCGAGGACAGGTAGCTTGAATGTAGCACATCCTACACATACACTGGTCTGCACATTTTCTGCAGAGTCCCAGCAGCCAACTCAAACCAGAAGTGAGGACAAGGGAGCAACACCACAGCACACGGTGGGGAGTTATTACCTGCCCTGCCCTAGGGATTTGCAAGCACAGCCCTCCTCATGCGCATACTCCAGCTGATGACTGCACCATGTCCCTGCAAGAGGGGAAAGTGCATGCATTACCCAAGCCTAGCTCAATAAGTATAATTATTCCATTGTACAGCCCCATTATAGAGGATCCTTATGTTGAACCAGAGAGATGTGCCTGCACCAGAGAGGGGAGTAGTGCCAGAGTATAGGTAGAGAGTTCCTGGCTCCCACCCCGTCCTCTGACTGCACCTCTTTTTCGTGCAAGGGCTGATTCTTGTCAAGCAATACCTGAGGGGAAAAGGAAAAACAACAAAAACCCCAAAAGGTTTCAAAATAGCTTGCACTGCCTGCCAAGGCCTTGGACATGTCCCCAGGTGCCAAGCCAAGAAACTCTCCTTAGCAGCTTTTGTTGGAATTAATTAACACTTCAACTTTATCTTTTCTCTTCTTTCAGACAGCTATGAAAAGTTTGTCAAAAATAACAATACTAGCATTCACTGGGTCTGGCTCAGTCCCTCTCCATCTGAGCCATTGCCAGCACATGCCTCTGCTGGGAAAGGGCAGCCTGAAAAGCTTGAGGAGTCTATTTCTCTTGAGTTTGATATTCCTAATGTCAGGAGGAAAATCCACCAGCGAGGTGAAAGCAGGCCAGAGCAGGAGCAGGAGCAATGGATCTGCACAGCCAATGCACAGAGGCTAGAAAACAACATAAATCACTCTCAAATGGCACATTAAGCCTGATTTCCACCAAAAACACTTTTCCCATATTAATACAAGATGTTTTCGTGTAGGTGTCAGCTCCGTCTGCAGCTGGCATGCTACATTACTCCCAGGGAATCTGGTGCATCAGTGAGGCTGTTGTTCTTCAGCTGGGGTCAAGAAATGTGAAAAGAAGAGCGGGAAAAGCAGGCTGCCTAGCTTAGTCCTTGACCTCATACCGCTCCTGAAGCTTGTGAACAAGGGAACTGTATTCATTTTGCTGCTCTGGAACAGAGTCTTTTCATCCTTGTGACAGTACTAATCAGGAATATATCAGTGATTTCAAGTGAGTTATGTGAATGGGAGGGGGAGAGTCAGAGATCCTGTTTTATCTTTATGTTCTTCAGATTATTTACGCCCTGAAGAAATTAACAAAGTGCACAATCTCTTGTTCACCCCTGTCTTAAAATTAGGCCCACAAAGTCAACCACAGCTGGAAGATAAGTATCAGATTGTCACTAGGCCAGTGTTACTCAGCAATAAATTAAAGCATGAAGAACTGTGACATGATTCTTTCCTTAAGAGCCTGAAAACGGAAGTCCATAATAATTGCAGGCTATGGCTCTTCAAAAAATTACGTGGTATTCAGACTGCCACTGATAAACCATTAACAGTCTTTAAGGAACTCCGTAAGTACCTACTGCCATGTAGATTTGCAGTCACTGATAGAATTAATGCCAGTTTTACCTGCTGAAGTAGAAGTTTTGGTTTGCATGTATAAAAATGCTGATTCTCAAAGCCAGCCTTTGTTCTGCCAGGCGTGGTTGTGGCAATCGGTGTCAGACTCACCTCCATGAGACCAGGTCCCCACCACTGTAGCTTGTCAGGGACAACATTATCCCTTTGTGCTTGTGTCATGTCCACTGTGTTGTGATTGCCTGGTGTAGGTTATGAAATCTTCTTTTCATTTCAGGTGGACATTTAACAACTGCAGTTCCCTGCAATGAGTAACAATGCTCTTAGTTACTGTATCTGGAAAGTATTCTTCTGCAAGGGTCTAATTTCTTTAGAGCCCATCATTGCAACAGTTTGACATGGTCTTACAATGGGAAGGAAACTGAGACAAATCTGAACTCTGCGGTCCAGTGACCTACCAAGTGGAACAAATGGCTAAGTGGGACTTTCCTCTAAGAACATCCTGCCATCAATCCATCAGAATTCTTATCTGGGGTTAGACAGGGTGAAAATATCCAGCAGGGAAGGGGATACGAGAAAAGATCCCTGTCTCTAACAATGGGACTTCAGTAATCCGAGCATCTCATCACCCCTTGGTTTAATCAAAGTTTCCATGGTCATTGCTATTGCAGGCACACATTTGTCACAGATACAGAGGTTTTGGTGCTTTTACTTGAAAATCTGTGTTTTGAAAAATGGGTTAAATCAGCAGTTCTAAAACATGTGGACTGAACACAAACATTTGCAGCAGCAGTGGCCACAAGAGCAGCAGAGGCACCGGTTTCATCAGCGCTCAGCTAAGTCACTCCAATTAGGAAGTTCCTCTGCAACACAAGGAGCTGCTCTGGGAAGCCATTACAGAAACTTGGATTAAGGTATGAGATGCACTCAGTAGCCTATGCCACTCGGGAGGCTGGTAGAGAGTTGTGCCAGAGCTGCAGCTGCTCAGTGGACTTCCCTAGAGGAGGCAGCAGTATTGGTGCTACCGTCAAAGTGACAAGACCATGAAAAAGTACAGAAGTGTTGCGCTTGGGAGCAATGGCTGCAACCTTTGGGCTGGATGCGTGCATTAAGTTAGAGTCTGGCAGCGCCTGTGGATGCTGTAACATATTTTGGTGACTGGCAATGTGCAGTGGAGTAAAAAGAGCTATATCACATAAAGACCTGTGAGTATACATGCTTATGACTGCTTGGATTGAAGCAAACAGGTTAACTTCACTCCTTTGGGAAAAAAAAAAATGCAGCCAACTCATAACAGGCAAAATCATTAGCATGCAAATACATTTTAGTGCAGCAAAGGCATCTACTGGAAGGTATTAAATAATGTTGAACACAGCAGAGTAGAATTATGCATAGCTCCCATTTCCTTTACTGAACTAAAAGGACTCATTTGAAGTACTGCCTATTAGCTGAAACAGAATGAAAACCATATAACATGAAAAAGAAGTGTTCGGCTTTGTTAAAAATAATTACATTGGCAAATTTTATGGGAAGTTACATTGCTAGAGAAACTTACTGAGTGGTGCTATGGGTAGTCATTTTATATTGTCAAAAGCCTGGTACCAGTAAGCAAATGAAGAATTTGTGTCTCAGTTTCACACAGGTTGAAATAAGTAGCTGAGTTTTTGAACTGGCAGTCAAATCAGAAAAGAAGTTACAAATCAGTCCAGGTGGAATTTAAGTATTTTAAGGTTTAGTTCAATGAATAAAAAGTAAAACAACAAGCCAGATCCTATTCAAGGCATTTAGCAAAAAGCAATGCAAATGAAGGTCTAGTCTTAGGCCCCATCTACTAAACCAGTGAGGTGGAACAAGTCTCTAATTAATCAATAACCCAGAGGGTAGGGAATTCACTTTTGGGTGTTCCCTGAATAATGTTTTGTATGATATTCACAAGGAAGGGTGACATGATACACATACAGAATGGCTCTATTTATCCTACTTGTGTTCCATTTTGCTATAAAATACTTGAATACTCAGAAAACAAAGAGAAAGAAAATGAATCTGTAATTTTGTGATAAATTGGATGCCACATGACAGGCAGGAGATGGACTTCTGTCTGAATTTCAAGGAACATTTTCTACACAGTGAAAAAAACATGCACAGAGGAGACTGGGAGTGAACAGAAGTTTGAAGAAAGAGCCTGCAGCTCCAGGGGTGAGGGCACCCTCTGAAAAGTGGGGGAACATCGAGATTTGAATTCCAAGTTCCCGTACCACAGTACAAGCGCACTGACTGCTATCTGTTCAATAGAAAGAGGGATTTACACCTCCCCGACTTCATGAGTATAGCCAGGAAAAAAAAGTTCAGCCTGAAAAATTTAGCTTGAATCCATAAATAGAGTTTCCCGTGAAGCCAACAGATTTGCACGGGCACAAAACTGATTAGTCACACTGGAAAATGAGGCTTTCCATCTACTAAAGAGATTTTACAGCTAAGGTTGACACGCTCTTGGAGCCATGCTGCTTCTCCATTCTCTCCTGATTGAATCTCCTGGGTTATACAGTGGGAAGATTTGCCCTTCTACTATTCTGTCTGACATTCTCTGACTCTCTAGTTCAACAGTAAATACTTGGTCACCTCTGAGGACCGGACTATCAGTCTGGAAGCACAATTATACAAACTCTCATACTTCATTGTGGAGGAGAACATAACCACAGTATGTAGCTTAGCGATCCACCTCTTGGGACATGCAGGATTCACTAAAGAGCGACATTCATCAGGGGTAGCATATTAAAGGCTAACAAATAAGCATATTAAACACATCATTTTTCCTCACATTGAAAAAAAAAATGGAGGGATGCAAAGATTCTTTTCCACAGTATATATATGGATTAGTCAAAGAATTAATACCTACTAACTCTATTTTTTACATTACGGACACATGTGATAGCCAGATGTAAGTTGAATTCCTTGGAAAATTGGGCCCTCCCTGACTTTGTTTAGCTTTTAGGACCATGTTCAAACTCAGTGGAGGTTCAGACATTGGGCTAATATAACAAGATATTGAATAGCATCACCCTGACTATAGTGAGGTAGAAGGGATAGTCCAGCCTGCATCTGAGGCGAGGCCTGTTACAAGCATACTCATTTCCTTTCCAAGCTACAGTCACTTCACTGATTCATTTGTGATCTTGTTAAATCACAAGTCTGGATCTGAAACATCGTCCTAATTCTTTTTGTGCTGTCTCTGGCAATGGGCCCTATATCCTGGAATAAGCAGGACAGAGACACAATGACTATCCACATCATGCCCTGTGTAAACCAGTATATCATCAGCACGTGCTTGGGACTTCCAAAGTCAAGGGACGTCCTCCTTTTACTCCTTTCTTCCTTTAACTTCTTCAGTCACTATTTTAACCTACTTACACTCTTGGTATCCACAGATCCCTGTAACAACCAGTTCCATTATGTAACAATTCACGGTGTGATAAAATGCTTCTTTCGTGTATTATAAACAACTTGCCCAAAAATTATTTTTCTCTCTGGCAGTATTTCATGTTTTCAGAATGGGATTTCATCTGTTACTTTACTGTCTGGTCACTAGGATACCTCAGATCCTTCCACAATTCTTTACAACAAGGTTCCTTTTCAGCTAATCTGAACACTTTTGTATCAACCTCTAATTTTATCACCTCACTGTTCAGTCTCCTTTCAGATCATATGAGCATGCTGACAGCACAGATCGAATAGATCTCATCACAGACCCTGCAGAATTCCTTTGTGACTTTCATTTGCATTGGGAAAACCTGTCTTTTTTATCCACTGTATTTTAATCAATCGTATAATCCTGAAAGGACCCTTTTTATTTTTTTGTTCTGCCATGGCAGTTTGGGAACCATGAGCTTCTGAAAAAAAACATTTCTTTTTGAAATTCCACATACTCAATATTATGGGCTTGCTGACTCCAAAGAACCTTAATGGTGTGCAAAGCATATATTTTCTTTGTAAAAGGATATCAATTCTTCTCATATATTCCATATCCATCTGATCATATTCTTCATTATACTGTCTACTTTGTTCAGAACTCAGGTCAGGTTTACTGGTTTATAGTTGCCTAGATTCTCCCTGGTAACACTATTTGAAAGGTAGTGTGTTCAGTTAGCCTCTAATTATCCGACACAAAGCTAGTGTAAGGTTACAAGCTCCAGGTAGCATAATAATTCCATATTGAAGCACCTACACAATACAATACAATACAGTCTCATCCTGGTGATTTGTAAGTCTTTAGCTTCTTGTTTAATTATTCTAATTTGCATTGTTTATCATCTCTAACTTGATAGTCAGGATCAAGCTGAAGAGACTCAAGCTTTCCAATACAGAAGCCTACAAGTTCAGCCACCGGTATTGAGCTAGACAGGAGTGGTGAAAGCATACACTTCTAATTCAGTTCTAGGCAAACCACTTAAAGACTCTGTCCATGAGCTTCCTATTTATTAAAGGGAATAATAGCTCCTCGTTCTTATTGTTTGTTGTCTTATATCATCCTGCACGGAGGTGTCTGAAAAAATGCTTTGCACACAGTGAGTTTCTACCCTTGGTGAGGGTATCTTAGCCATCTGGTAATACAAGACGTAAATAATTCCAGTAAAGCAACACTGTTACATCAGCTGAAGGTGACCCGGCATCCCTTTTTGGCTGGAACAGGCCAGGACTGTTGGGACTGTCCTGGTCTCCTGTCAAATGTCTTTTCTGGATGTTATTTCATCCTGGATTTTTGCCTGACAGCGGATTTTTTCCTGTCTCCATCCCCAGCCAGGGCTCTGGAAAAAGGCCTAAAGCAATTACACTGAAATCTTCTCATCCTGTCCACAGCCCATCCTGCAGTTAGCAAAAAGCTTGCGTCTACTGAGGAAGTTTGGCTTTGCTGTGAAATTTAGGGACCTGCCACTCTTGGCTCAGGAAAGAACCTCTGAGCGAGGCAAATGGTCTCTCATGCGACACCTACTCCCAATACAGTCCACACCACTACCTCTCAGTTTTCTCTTCACACAAAGTTGGTGACAACAGAGGACCCCAAATTATTTCCATGGGTATTGTTCATAGGGAAGAGTTTCCTGTAGCAGCAGCGTGCTTCCTGTACTCTGTGAACATCCCCCAGAGCTTGCTGCCCAGACGCCCAGGAGGTCGGTGTTCCCGACACTGGCATCCTATAGGTGCAGTAACTCCAAGTGGGAGCAAGACACATTATCAATTGTCTGTACATAAAACAGCCTGCATTTGATAAAGTTGGAGCATATTGAACTAAACTTGCTTTTAAAAGCATATTGAAAAATAACTGCGCTTAAGATTCTGAAACAAGATAACTTTAAAGACCTTTTGGTTTCAACTGGAATCAGCAAGTCTGCTTAGAGAACACCACAGTCCACACAGTCCACATGAAGTGACAGAGCTGAGCTCTAGAGTTGCCAGCAGAGGCCTCCCAAAAGGCAAACCTGGAGAAAAATGCACTTCAGCTTGTGTTTGCAAACGGGCAGGGAGTACACACGAATGTGCAAAGCATCAGCAAGCCATGCATCAAAAGGGAGGTACCTGAGAGTGTGGGAAATGCAGCTCCTACTGACTATGGGGGTAAGTTGTCAGTGCTGGGACTAAACGGCTTTCAAAGGCAGCATCATGTGTTTGCAGACATACTTGCGAAACTTGTACATACATCTTTGGCTTAAGCAGGTTTCACTTAATGAGGTGCCTATTTCCATAAAAACACAGGCGCCGCAGTAACATGTAACAAGCAGGTCATTAGGCTGGAAAGCAGCATGCCTGTTGCTCCAAGACACACATCAACGGAGCCTGAAGGGACACTGCATGGTTGTTACCGGTAAACTGGCTGCCGGGACACTGAAAGGGCGAGCAGGGCAGCAGCAGCACCCTGCCATACTTGCTGCAGTTGCAGCACCACCAGCAACATTCACACTCGCTGTAATAGCTGGGGGAGAGGGGTGGTGGCAACAAGAAGCTGAGACATGCCTGGGACACATGAGTACAGGTCACTGCAAATGAAAGCCTGGCCAAACACATGTATCAACCCGGCAGGTCCTTGCAACCTCCAGCTTTCCCAGGTGCGTTTCCAAAGACTGCTGCAGGCCTACCTGCATCAACCTTAAGGGGAGAAAAGGAAGAGGAGAAAATCCACAGAGAAGTTAAAACAGAGAAAATAATCTGATGCATGCCAGCCTGAAATCTGGGACTTTCCTATTTCCAGTGGGTCAATGGTTTTTTTGCCAGCATGCTCATGTTTTTGTTGCTAGGAGGAATGCAGCAAAAAAATAACTGTTTTATTTGCTGAGAAAACACAGAGGCCAGGAACACCCATGCGATTAGCACTGTGCTGTGACCACTGTCTACTGGAGATGGTAGGAAAGCAATTTAAGGAATTTCCAAGTGACACAAACACGCAGGACTAGATCCAGGCCCTCCTCAGGGCAAGATCCAACACCAGTGACACAGGCTGTGAGTGGCTGCATAGGGAATTGGCTACTTTTTCTCCACGGTCTAAACCATGAACATCATCAAATTCTGTCGTGTTTCCCAGGGTGATGTGAGAATGCAAGAACAGGGTGAGACCGTGTGTATTTGATATCCCTGAATAAATCTATGCTCTTCTGTGGCAAGTAAAAACTAGCAAGGAGTGGTCCCCCTTCCCACAATGTAAATGAACAATAAAGTGCAACTATTTTCTTACATCAGACACTCATTCTGGAGGCACCAATAGTGCTACAGCTATCGTTGTCTTTCCAAAACCCATCAGCTCTGCCCACATGATGAGACAACATTCATTGGGACGATTTTCTGCCAAGTAACACTGAATTTTTATGGCCCAGACATCAGTGCAAACTGGTAACGCAGAGGCACATGGATAGTGCTGTAACTATGGCTATTTATTAACAGTCTTGAGAGTTGAAACACGCCGTTTCTAAAAATGCCTGGGGGGAAAAAAGGTCTCAACACAGCAATTCCTCTTTTAACTACTAGTTGTCTTACTTTATGTACTTCTCTACTTCCACTACATGCCCCACGATAGCTCTCTGCTTAACCCAGCCTCTCCTTGTGCTCCTCTAGCCCTGTGTCCTCTCTTTAACTCATGTCACTTTCTTCTCTCAGTAGACCCCCAAGGTATACCATAAAAGCATCAGACTGTGGATGTCCTCCAGACAGGCTGTCAGCAGGCAGATTAGAGGAAGAGATCCCTGCCCTGCCATGCCTGGAGGGACGTACTCGGTGATGGAAAGGTCCCGAGGAGCACTTTGCCTCCATAGCCTTGTGAAGCAACTCCAGGGCTGGCCGATGAGCCCAGCTTGGTGGCCCTACTGCTTGTGGCGAGCACATTAGTGGCACCTTCACGGCATGCAGGCAGGTCTTTTGGTCAGGTAGGAGTCCAGCCACAAATTAGAACAGGGCAGCACCAAATGCAAACCCCTTGACTTAGAGAACATGCTCTTCCCTTCCCTGGGGAGAGTAGGGAGGGGGGGGAGGGAGAACAATGTGCTGATCACAAGGTTCAGGAATTTCTTTGGGCTTTTATGAAATAACTGGCATTTTTCAAAAACCTACTTGGGATCTCCCTTTCCTGCTGATTGCCCACACAGATGCTCTCACGCGATCGTGTTTACTGCACCCTCCTATTCCCTGTGCCCTGGAAGTACAGCACTGTGCAAGAATGCCTGAGGAGGCAGCTGGCAGCATTGCAGCGATTCTTCAGCTGCCCAAACCCTCCGCTCCGCAGAGAAAAACACTCTGCAGGGAACAGAGACCCGCTCTTCTGTTACCCTACCTGACAGCAAGTTTATTTCACACTCGGCCAACCCAATGCAAAGAGGAAGGTGGGTGAAAAGTATTTTGAGCCCGCTTCTCATCTTTCCCCATCAGAAATCACGAGTAACAGAAGCCACGGAACTAACAACTACTACTCCCACCTCACGCTGCATGGCACAGTTTAGAGCCCTCTTTCCTGCAGCATTTAGTTGCACACTGTCAAATTCTTGCATGTCACCAAGGTCTTTCTCGTCCTCTTTATAGCCCTGTGGCTGCCTGTTATACATGACAACCGACTGCAATTTTGCTCGTTGTATCAGCAACATTTTCCTTTGCAATGCCTGCTCTTGTTCCGGCTAACAAACTGTACTCCATTTCTACCCCCCAGGAAAAACATATTTCCCTTCTGCAACAACAGGAGCTTCTTCTTAAAATCTCAGCTCTTACAGGAAGTCTACACTGTACCTGCACCTCTGTAATTAGATCAGCACAGATAAGTTGTTCTCTTACTTTCTGCCAAGAAATGTGACAAAAAGGAATATATTGTTGGGAATCACAGAATCACAGAATCACAGAATAGTAGGGGTTGGAAGGGACCTCTGTGGGTCATCTAGTCCAACCCTCCTGCATGGTTGTTTTATTTGAGTTTTTTTTAAGAAAAAATAAACACATAGCTATCCATTTTCAGGTGAAAATCAGAAGTTTGTGGCTGCTTCTTCAACAACAACACACATTTTCCACAATCAAGTATACTTTTCTGTGAAATTGGTTTTCAGCTGAAAATGAATTTCACTGATAAAAAGCCTTATTCTCTTCTTTAACAGACCAGATCATTGATCAACCCTGAGTAATATTCCTCTTTCAATCTAGGAAGTACTATTTTTGTTTAGTTTAAATTTCATTCCTTATTACCTTCAATTACACCAATAAAGCCAATTCAAAATGAAATTAAGGCATCAGAAACCATATCAGTTCATAGCAAATTGTTTCTGGTTCTCTATTTGTTTTTAATTAACTGTTTCTAAATTTTCCTATACACAGGTTCTCAAATACTTCTGCCTAAGTATGTGAAAGGGATGATATTGGTCCACAATCATGTGTGCATATACAGATACTGACACCTGTAAATAAGCAGTTAAATTCCTACACTCCCTGTAAAGAGGTTTGGTGCCCAGGGAGGTCAATTGGTCTGTGTGACAATGAATTTCTGTACCAAAGGTTACTTCCACAGGAAAAAGAGCATTTCTGAGATTCTGAGGTGATAATGGATCAGGTACTATTGTCCAGGTAACATTTTGAAAATTTTGATTATACTCAGGCTGTTTCTTCCCACTCTTTACACAAAAGCTTTGCATTGCCCTTTACTGGATATGGAGACGAAGCAATAGCTTGTCTTTCTAGGAGTGCAACATTTGTGCAGTTACGTTGCCTATGTGCTCTCTCCTAGATGAATAACTTGCAAACCCTGTGACCTGTTTCAACCAATTTCAACACAACATCATACCTCTCACAAATATTGAGTCTCTAAGTTTCATTAAAATAGGTGATTTGCTTTCCACATGGTATGGCTGTCCCACGACTGCAGTTTGCTTCTGCTCTCATTACATTTGTTCATTTGCTGTTCACTCACTTGAAAAGGTTCTCTTGGGAAGGAAGCAGTCAGAAAAAGCAAAGAAGGGAGTACAAGTTGAAGGCAGTGGGCTAGAAAGCAAAGGGTGCAGCTAGCAATCAAACATGTGCACGCGCACTGCTCAGTCCGTGGCTTCCATCCACCTTCTATCTGTAATCTCCCATGACAGACCTGACATTACACAGAATGTGATCACTGGCACAGGAGGTACACAAACAGATGCAGCAACGTGTTAACAAAGGGACTGATGAAGGAACAACAGATGAAAAATACCTCTTACTTGTTGGCATTAAAAAATATTGCTCCCAGGAAATTTAGAGGCTTTACATGGTATAAACTCAGCTGGACACATGTAGCTTATTTTAACGGTTCAGCTGGATCTGGATTCAGACACTTGTTTAATGCCACTCAGAACCAGACATTTAATGCAACCTTCCAGCTGTACAATGAAGCCATATTTTACTATTCTGTGGGGTGATCTGACTTCCCTGAATTGAGATGCTGTGCAGATACCTACTATGCAAACAGAGATGCTTTTTCATTGCTAAAATAAGAGATTATCTAGCTTTGTTGCTTCTGGAAAAGAGGCAAAATTAATATACACATTTTTAAAAACTGAAGCACATCACACTTGTTCCAACCGAAACCATAGCCACTCATCAGGACATGGAAACACCTTTGCAGAACCAGAAGTAGATTTTACAACAGTCCCTTTTTTTTTCGTTTGGATCATTAAGATTATTATCCTTCAAATTCACACAGAGAAGTTGCACTTGAAAAAAAGGTGATCTTTAGGAGTAAAGTAAGTAAACAGTATTTTCCAGACCTATGTTGTTCTTTTTCTCTGTATTTCAATTGTAGTGTTAAGGCTGGTAAACTACTGACAGCCTTGTGTAAGCGGTCATGGCTCAGACACAAAAAGTCACTGTGCCATGGATACCTGACTCAAGGTGCAGAGATACAGATCAAGAAATAATCTATCATTACACAAGCAAAACTCTGATTGTCTGAACTGCATTTAAATACACCCCATCAAGGTTCTGGCATGCCTTTCCCCTCACCCCATATTCCCATATTCTGGGTCCCTACTATCCCAGAGTGCGCAAAGAGAAATACAGGTACATAAAACCAAACCACAGCTCACATATCAATCTTAGATACAACAATTCCTATACTGTAGCCTTTTTGCAAGTGTCTACTGTGGTGCAACTGACAGCACTTACATTTTAGATACTTCATTGTTAGTATTATGAGAGACAGTCATGCATTCAGAGATACCCACTGATCTCCATTGCGGCTCTCTGAGCGTCCTGCTTCTGCTAAAGCACTAAACGTTTTGGAAAATGCCAAGTGCACTCAGTTTCCATTTACCTCCACAACCTGCTCAGCACCTGGCAACTTCTAGCCCCCAGAACTTGTTTCTGGCCAGTCTTGGTGAGTTTGCATCTAAACTTTGCAACCAAGGCCTAGACGAGTGTGAAATTACTGTTCCTCCTTCAATCGTATAAACTTCAAGTGAAATCTGAGTTGAGAAGAGACCTTGTAGCAGAATAAATTTCTGCCAGTTTATGGTTAAAAGAACTGAGAAGTGCAATTTGAAATGTCTGGTTAGGTAACAAGAGCCTGAGAACTGCACTAATATTTGAGGGAAAAGTAACTGAAGGAGAATGGCCTGGAGATCTGCCAGAAGGACTTCAACAGCTGGAAGATGAAAAGTGATTGATTTTGACAGCAATAAATGCTCCATGCTCATAAGTAATTATGTTTATATTTCCAAACTGTCTGAATTATTTTCTGTGTACTATTAACATTTTATTACCCAGATAGGAATCTGGATTATCTTTATTTCGAACATTCACGAAAACCCACCTTTTCCCTAGCAGGTATCCACTTATCTTCAAAAAAGAAAAGTGAACACAGCCTGGAGTGAATGGTTCAGAAGACCTGGTCTCAGTGATAAGTGACCACACTTGCCCCATCTCTTAAGGGAACACAAGGCACCACTGCCAGGGCAAACCCAAGCAAAGAGAGAGAAACATGGGGTGAGCAGGCTCTAGCATGCAGTAGCTCCAAGAGGCTCTAATCTGCCTTCTAGACAGTTTTCCTAGGTGTCCTGACATATCACAACTGCTACCAAAGCTGTAATAGTTACAGAACATTGTCTCCTTTGAACGTTGTCTCCTCATCTTGAAGATGCAATGGGAACAAGTTACGGGGAATGAGATGTCTAAACAGATAGGTTTGGGATATAGCTGAGAGCAGGGCATCCACAACCATGAAACAGCCTACAGACATTAGTGTGTGGAAGAGGTGGTATGGTCCAAGTCGTACAGAACGTTTAACCAGAAAGCAAAGCCTCCGTGGATACTTGCTACCTTAACCGCAGTCCAGCACAAACCTCCAGCCAGTCAGAAAGGGTGACCAGCCCCATGACTTGTGGATACAGAGATGAAGGCATTCAGCTCTCCAGTTGTAGATTACCATCCTCTGAAGCCCACTCTTGAAAAAACCCAAGGTACCATTGATAGGAACATGTGGAAGACATGACCAAAGTCAACTTGAACCCCTAACTGTGTCTGAAAGAAGTCATGCAGGTGGCTGAAGATGACAGCCCAGAGGAAACAGATAAAACAACCTCCTTTAGGAAAGAACATGGCTAGGAATTTTTTTTCTCGCAAGTGTTATCTCAAAGGCCAGAACAAAACTCTCCACAATTAGCAGCGAGGGAAGACTGTTTGCTGTAACAGCCAGCTCTGAGGGACTGGCAGTTCTGGCACTGAAACCTCTTAGGAAGGAGCTAATGATGAAACACTACCTTCTGAACAAGCATGTACTGCCTATGAGAGACAAAAGCAGCAGGCTCAGTTTGCAGTGGCTTTCACAAGGCACAGCCTGTACTGATAATGCAAACATCAACCCTCACACCTGCCTTCGGTGAAGGCTCACCTCCTGTCCTGCGAGGCTGAACAGGGCAAGTGGGGGTGCAGCCCCCTGTGCAGCCCCTGTGCAGGCAGGGGAGCACCAGCTGTTGAAGTGGAAGGCACGCGATGCCACACTGGCGTAGCAAATCCATTGACAGGCACGTGCCAGCCATTAAATAAACAAGTACGTGATCTCAGTGTGGAGGGGGAGAATATTTTAACAAACTCTTCTCTCTCTGCTGCAGATCACCTAGTCCGTACAATGCTTAATAGAGGCTGATGTGTTGCAGTGCACTTTTGTCCTGGCATGGGAGATTCCCAGGTTTGTATATAACCTCCTGGCTTGCTTCCTCATTATAAAAGGCATTTAAAACATTTGCCCAGCCCTTGGCAGAGCTTTTGAAACAAAGAACTGGTAAAACAAGCAGAAAAATGCAGTTGCAGGAGGACAGTTACTTTTAGGAGGTGGCACGTGGGAATTCTCCTGTGTTCCTTTGATTCAGATGTTTGATTGGTATTTACACTAGTCTCTTCTGAAGACAGTGATTAACTTAGACTCGATACACAGCTTTTAAATGGCTCCACTTCAGGCAGATAAGTTAGTTCACAGGCTCTTTTGTAGACTAGGTAACTGGCTGTGTTTCCTATGCCAATCCAAGAGGAGGGTCATCCAGATCTTTCCCCTCTTACCTGATCCCAGGCTCAGAGATAACTATAAAAAGAAAGGAGGGCAGGGTGAAGCAGAGAAGGAAAGGGCAGGTAAAGCATGGGATTTGTTGGAGCACACTTTGTTTTCCAGGTGGGTCTGTTGAAATCAGACAGAGATTTAACACTGCGCCTATCATCAGTTTTTTCCTTCATGGGAAAGATTACATGGCCCCCGTGTCAGCTTTTAGAGACCTTTCACAGCAGCTGGAAGTGAAAACAAGCATCAGGCCCAAATGTGGAAAGCGCGACTCTCCAATGACCTTCGCAGTAAACTAGAAGACTTGTTGGGTGAATGTCCAGGCTGCTGCAGTATCAAAATTAAACTTTGCTCAAATGAGGCATACACGAAGCTGTCAAGAAGGAATGGACATTTCCTCCTCTGTAACCTCCCAGGGTTTCATTTCAGGAGCAGGGTCTTGGCATTTATCCCCAGGAAGCATTGTGCTTATCCAGTCCCTTCCTACTCAGCACAACTCTGGTGTTAAGTAGCTTCGACTGCAAAATAAAGCAACATAACTGCTATCGCTTGTGTCAGTTCCACTCAGCCATGCATTTAGCTGCTTGCTTTATATGAATGGAATATCTCATTTCATATTTCACAAAGTTACTTCAAACTTAGAGAGCTTCAGGGAGATGGTTAAAACAAGTATCAAGTGATATTAAATACTTTTGATGTTTAGCATCATGGCATGTGTAACAGCACTGTGCAAACTGGATTAGCTTCAGAAACAATCTTCTTTAGACTAGACTAGTGTTTGTTTATAAAGCCTCCATCTAGTCAGTGCAAAACAGAAAATTCCTTAAAAAATGGCTTACCTCCACCCTGCTTTTGCTCATTCTATCGTCAACCTTTTCCATCACATGACAGAGCAGAGGGACAACAGTTAAGGGAGGAATGACTGGTGAGGAGAATGAACAACTGTTAAGTAGGAAAACGTTGTCAAACTCTGTGGCTGAAGACCCCCTTTTGAAAACCTTGTTTTCCCTGTGTATTTGGGGGATCACAGCCACAAAGTGGGTATTAGTGTGAAAGAAGGAAAATTTTGTGTCTCCTACTTGGGCAAAACGGATTGAGGAATTATTTAGTCATGCCCCAGTTTGCCCAGATAAATGCAACAATTTACCATGGCTCTAGGATCAAAATTAAACGATTCTTAAACATGAGACAGTAAGAAAACAGAATCATAATCCTGACATTTTTGGTTTGCATTGATAAAATGCGCAAAACATTCACCTCATCTCTAGCAACATTTCCTCTCTTCTTCCGTATTACAATGAGTTTTGTTATTGCAACCTTCTAATAATCAGCAAACTACTTTGACAGCCACTGCAACATGCAGCTGCACATTTGCCATGCAGAGAGTGCAGAGGGGCAGGATTTGTTAGCACATTGCATAGACTTGCACTGCTTTCCTCACTGGCTCTTAGTCATCTCAGACGCTATCCTACTGCTAGCTAGTTGGAAAGCTAGCTCGAATGCTAGTTGTATTAAGTGGGAATTTTGGCATGGCCTTCAACAGGGCTGAAACCTCAGGTAAGCTGCAAACATAGATACTGCGGCATGTTAAATATTTCTTCTCACTTGAGACAGTTGAGAACATTTCACACCTGGTAACGGCAAAACATCTTTGATGTGTTGCACTTTTAACAAGGCCCACTTTGTGTCAGTTTAGCGCTTGCTCTCACCCCCTCGGCTCTACAGAGGCAACATCCATTCACATGAGCTTAATGACTATGAGCATTTGTAGTGAACCCCAATAATATGTAAAATAGGCTACCACTGGGCAGTCCTCCATCTTCTTTCTAATGTCACCTCTCAGGATACAGCAGTGTCTCCAGTGACTCTCATGCTCTGCAGCTCTGCTCCATCTTTATTACTGCTGAGTTATTTTAATTTTCTCCATGGTGCCAGTTAATAAAATTTATTGTTAGCTACAAATTCTGCAAATCCAGTCCCTGGAAGATAAGCCAATGCAATATGCTGGCTTCTAACCTGGCAGGATCAAACTGAGCGGGATCGTTTGGTGGGATTTCTGCCCATAAGGGAGCTGAATGCCAGGTCGTGAAGGGTTACCAAAGGCAAGTTATTCGTTTTGTATTGCAAAGCAAGAGCAACTTTGACTGAGATCATCTTTAGTCTTTGGATCTCCCAAGGTGAGGATGGGGTTAAAAGAAATGATTTCCTAAATCCAGCTCTGTTCCAAAAAGGTTAGGCATAAAACTAGAAAACTAGCAGCAATTATGTACTGTTATTAAAATAGCACCTAGAGGTGCATGCCAAGAACCTTGCTAAACACACAGAGATGATTCCTGCACCAAAGAATTTTCAATATGAACAGACAAGACAAAGGCAGTACTGTTATCCTCATTTTGCAAAGACTAAACCAAGACATAGAGACTAAGTCACCACGGCACAGAGATTAGGTCACTTGCCAAGGTCATATGAGGGATCTGTGCTACAGCCAGGACCTGAGTCTATTTGTATGACTCAGTCATAGTCTTGTGCTTCATTAGAGCAGTCCCCTTAACCATCCCAAGTTTTCAGAGTTGTGTTGGTCTGGTTTTGCTTTTCAGAACCAAAACTCAAAGATACTTTATCTCAGAATCCCACTGCACCCAATACACCCAGCAAAAAAAGTTTGAATGCAGAAGAATGTGTTTCTGTAAACCAAGACATGTTCCCTATAGGCCCAGATCTTGAAGAGCCTCTTATTCAGTCAGACCTACGTTGTCACCCTGCCCACTGTCACGTGCAAGCACAATCCCAGGAACAGGCCATCTAATTTCTTGCTTGCTGTGTCAAAACGCCCATTTTTTTACTATTAGCAAAACAGGGGGAAGGAATCCTACCTAACAACAGCCTTGGACATCGGGCCTCGCTAAGAATTTTTTAAGTGATTTCTTCCACCAGTTTTCTAAAGAGTATTATAATGAATGTCTTACTTTAAACCAAAACCAAAATGAAACCTGTATACTCAACATCTCTGTTCCAAGGTCCAAAGTAATGAAGGGAAGATTTCAAAGGCAGAAATGCCAATGTTTAATTCTCGTTTACTTTCAAGGAGGTTAGACACTTGATGACTCTTTGTGCCCCTATAAAACTTTGAATTTTCTGGGTCTTACATCTAGAATGCTGTACTTGGACAATCTGGAATTACTGAGAAGTCCTTCACTTCCAAACCTCAAACTGCAATATTTTATGCACATGCTACCAGAAGACATTTCTGGTGTTCTGAAACAAATTGCTTATCTCATCTGGCTGATGCTGTCTTCTGCCTTAAGAATTTCACAGGAAATGAATGGGGAAGAGAGTGACATGTCTTTGTATTGCTTGCATACGAAGCAAAACAAGCCTTAGATATTTTATGTATAACAGGCTTGACAATTCACAAGAGTAATTTCTTATGAGATTCGTATATCTTGTTGACATGTCATTTGTTACTATAAAGAGGGCAAATCAATTTATATTACGATATTTTGCAAATATTATTTCAGGTGAATTTTTGATTTCCACTATCTCCTTCACCACCATCACTTTACTTAGAGGTTGAACTTACTGGTTAGGTTGTTATCCATTAAAGTCTTTTTTGATCATTCACAGAATCACAAAATCACAGAATGGTAGGGGTTGGAAGGGACCTCTGTGGGTCATCTAGTCCAACCCT
>Ga0065711_1038831_pt1 | contig 18362 bp, 13 predicted proteins | sample Hoacrofraction12_FD_59098 | JGI IMG/M metagenome (GOLD analysis project Ga0065711, IMG submission 59098) | Hoatzin crop microbial communities from Cojedes, Venezuela - Epithelial fraction 12 v2 (version 2) | ecosystem: Host-associated > Birds > Digestive system > Esophagus > Crop | place... | reverse complement strand
TTTTTTTTTTTTGGGGGGGGGGGGGGTGTCCCATGACTGTGCTTCATGTTTACATGGCTAAAACCGGGTTAAGATCAATTTGTCTCTGTAAATCAAACTTTGGGGGGTGATGGAGCTGACTGGCTATTATATCCCTAATACATCTATTTTGAGTCTTTTCTAAGCCTCACATTTTACCTATGTGCCCTGCATTCCCTGTTCCTAGGTGTGTATTCACCTTTGGCTTGGTTAAAATGCATTGTCGTTCAACAGATTCTGTGAATTAAGTGATCCCGGTCACACCATGACAGGGCTGTCGTAGTTACTCACTGTCTGACCAGCATTTGTGTCAATCATGACACATTTTAGCAGCAACGATTCTCACTTACTACTGTCCCTCTTGCTAATCCTGGCGGAAGACCTTCAAACTACAACGTGAGTGGCTTCCTACTGATAATTACTTTCTGATAACTGTCAGCCAGTTTTAAATCTCGTTCTGTGCTTGCTATTTATTTTTTTTAAGACATAAATCAGAATGTCACCAGATTCTAAATTCTACGCAACACAAAATGCTAAGCAGGCTGCAAACATGCTGTTACTTTAAATTCACAATCTCCAAAATAAACAAAACTAGGTTTATTTGACCAGAAAACCTGTACATAAAGCCGTGTTTGCTAGTATTCATTGTATTATTCTGATCTTTTCTACCTCTTGAACTCTATGACAATTTTTCCACTAGTTTGTACGGTACAGGCTCAAGGCTAACTAGCCTACACCCATCTGAGACATCCAGCCCAGCTGGACATGTGAACACCGACACGCTGCTATCAGTCTCTCTGCACCTTGCATAATTTTCAAATTATTCCTGAAGTTTTAAGAATCAGGATCAGTGAACCAGATAGCTTCCCCACACCAACAGTTTAGGGAATGAATCTGCCAGTTAAACATGCTTATCCTTAAAAATGTTTCATCTTTGATGTCTTGGCTAACACCCTCTTTTAATTACCGCCGATCCAGATTCGGCTTTTAATGTTCCAGTTGCTTCACAGTAAAGGCTGTCTGCAGTCTCCAAGAACACCACCTTGCAGCTAAGCTACTCTGCTGTCAGAGCTCATCCACTGTCCAAAAGCCAAGGTTTATGTCCCACTTTCCCTGGACCCTCCTGGGGATTTTAACACATCCAGAGAGTCTAGCAGAACAAATCTACAAAGATGCATGCAAACCTCCGGATGCAAGACTGTAATGAGGGAACACAGTTTTTACAGCCTTCACAGCCTAATTAGCCCTCATTCACCAAACTCCAGTTCAGAGACTTGGGTCTGTCTTCACTTGTTGCAGGACCAGAGCTGCAATGAAGAGAAATCCAAAGCACTACACGTCTGCTTTGATATTTCTGTAGTCAAATCAGCCTAGAAGCCAAAGAATGAATAAGGCATGAAAGTGGTAACTCCCTGTTAAAAATATCTACGCAAAATAAAGCAGACAGTACAAGATAAATGAATAGGTCTGAAAGACTAGCTAAGACCACTTATTGGAAGGGAAAACAGACATTTTCCCAAGCGTCTTACGCTCTCAGTTGCCCTATGTGGGGTGGTGGGTAAAAGCACACTGCGAGTGCAGCCCCAGACAGGCTGGTCTACGTAACCCATAGCTTCATCATTAGCTGCCAAACGTGTGCTCACCCTGACCTCCCTGCCTGGATGCTCCAGTGCCAATTCACAAAGGAATTTCAATTGTTCCCTCTTTCAGTGAGATGACAGGGCGACATGCTGGGGAGATGCCGATTCCAGCTTCAAATCCTGCTGACAATCACCATCAAATGAACAGAACGTGGTGAAAATGCTTCAGGCAATCTTAATAAACAGGCACTGAGGAAATTTACTGGAATTGTGCAGAGTATGGTCTGATAGGTGTTGAAGGAGAGACGGACTGGCTTGGAGATTTTAACGTGTTAGCTTTCTAGTCTGACTGAACCCAGCTCCAATTACCAGCCAATGGATCTTGTTAGACCGTTGACTGCTAAGTTGAAGAGCCTGCTATGAAAGCATTTCTGCCCATCCAAGCACTTATGTACTCTCCACCTTTATCAAGCCTAATAAAAACTACTCATGTTTTCTTGAATCTTCCATTAGGACTATTTTTCAACTTTTTAATCATTCTTATTGGCCTGAGAAAGTCCAGTTGATGAACGTCTCTCCTGAGCTGTGGGCCTCACAGCCAGACTTCACAGCATGCGGGACAGGATCTGGAGATTACCAGCTCCTGCTCTTTGTGAGTGGTGCCAGGGAAGGAGGAGATGAAGACCTGCCTCAGGACGCATTATTCCCAAGCAGCAGGAAAAAGTGGAAGAAATTGCAGTAAGGACAGGTTATGGGCACATGTGCCTCCAGCTCCTCCGCAGGTAGAAGTTCGGCTGTTGCTTTCCAGAGCCCAAGTCAGAAGCCTCGGTAGTTCCCGCTGCCCACTTGTACTGCTGTGGGGCTTACCAAGCTATTGCACGTGATGGCTGGCCAAGGAGCAGCCCCCTCCTACGCTAGACCTCAGCTCTGCTCTTCCAGACCAGAGCCATTTTGTGGCACCTCTCTTCCACTCAAAGGGCAGCCTGGAAGCTGGTTTCCTCCTCAGACCACCCTTCCCTGGTAGCTACACAGCTAGAGAACAGAATGCAAATTGTTTGGACTTGCCAATTTGAAACTCTTCACTGGGCACTCCCTTATTGAGTCATCCAAAGCTACACAGTACATTTGTTTTACTGACCACTGCACAAAATTACCTCATGTTCAGTAGTTGATGACGTATTAAACACAGGGCAGAGCCTCTGCCCTACCCCTCCTGCAAACATACATATTGCAAGTCCCATCTACAGTGTATTCCTGTGCATATGAACTTCATATTCAGCTTTCTTAAAATGTTATCCTAATGAACTATCCAAATGGTTCTGCATCAGCAGTGTATGTCCTTATTGATTACATTCTCAGTCTCTATCATCTCCAATCTTCACCAGTGACTATCTACTTCTTGATCACTGACTACAAATAAGTAGGACCAAGAACCAAATCACAGCAACATTTTAGTGATAATTCTCTGCTTAATATTTGCCAGTTTGAAACCTGACAAATAATTTTTGTATAGTTAAATGAGAGGGAAACTAAGACAGTATATATTCTAATTCAAGATAACAAATGGGACATACTCAAAGATGTAACATAAAAAAAAAGCAGTATCTCCTTTGCTGAACTAATTGTAATCAAAAAAAGGAAAAAAAAATGGTACAATCCATTTTCCCTCCATCTACATTGATTAGCATTATATTACTCTCCCTTGATTTTTAACTGACTTCCAAGTCAGATGTTTTATTGTTTTTCGTACAGTCCCTTTTTGTTTTCGAATACCTGGGCCATCCAATGCATCTTTCAAATACTGGCACAGCATTTTGCTTTTTTGGTCTTGCAGAACTGCAGTGCTCAAAAATTATTAAAAATATCAACAGCAACTGTTCATAGAGATTCTTAGACAGCCTTTTTAAAACTCTTGAATGCAAATTGTTCAGACTTGCTGATTTGAAAGTCTTCAATTATAATTAGTGTGTAGAGCTTGTCTTCAATAGCTGTTAATCAACATCCTAGAGTTATTAATGCAATGAGAACGTCTTGGTACTAAAACTGTGAGACAGTAACTACTGAATGGTTTAATTGTCCAACAACCTGGCCAATTTTCTGTGTTATCATTAAATGACTAAGAAATTGCCTTGATAACCCAAACAGATTTCACTAGCATGGCTTCCTAACACACTTCAAAAATTCTCTACCTCTTGTAGCTGCAGATTTCTCCTCATATCATTTTGTACTTGTTATGGGTTTGAGTGGCAAAGTTTTGGTAGCGGGGGGGCTATAGCGGTGGCTTCTGTGAGAAGCTGTGAAAAGCTTCCCCCATGTCTGATACAGCCAGTGCCAGCCGCCTCTAAAATGGACCTGCTGCTGGCCAAGGCCAAGCCCATCAGCGATGGTGGTAGCGCCTCTGAGATAACATACTTCAGAATGGGAAGAAAAAAAAAACTGCAGTGATGCGGCAGTCGAGAGAGAGGAGTGAGACGATGTGAAAGAAACAACTCTGCAGACACCAAGGTCAGCAAAGAAGGAGGGGGAGGAGATGCTCCAGGTGCCGGAGCAGACAGTCCCTTGCGACTCGTGATGAAGACCATGGTTTGGAGTGTCTGCAGTTCATGGAGGTCCATGGTGGAGCAGATGTCCACCTGCAGCCCATGGAAGGGACCCCACGCCAGAGCAGGTGGATGCCTGAAGGAAGCTGTGACCCCGTGGGAAGCCCATGCTGGAGCAGGCTCCTGCCAGGACCTGCAGACCTGTGGAGAGAGGAGCCCACGCTGGAGCAGGTTTGCTGGCAGGGCTTGTGACCTCGTGGGGACCCACACTTGGAGCAGCCTGTCCCTGAAGGACTGCACCCCATGGGAAGGGACTCACACTGGGGCAGTTTGTGAAGAGCTGCAGCCCATGGGAAGGACTCACATTGGAGAAGTTTGTGGAGAACTGTCTCCTGTGAGAGGAACCTTCACTCTGGAGCAGGGGCAGAGTGTGAGGAGTCCTCCCCCTGAGGGACAAGGAGCAGCAGAGACAGCGTGTGATGAACTGACCATAACCCCCATTCCCCGTCCCCCTGCGCCGCTCAGGGGGAGGAGGGAGAGAAATGGGAGTGAAGCTGAGCCCAGGAAGAAGGGAGGGGTGGGGGGAAGGTGTTTTAAGATTTGGTTTTATTTCTCACTATCCTAATTCAGATATGATTGGTGATAAAATCAAACTTTTTTTCTCCCCAAGTTCAGTCTGTTTTGTCCGTGACTGTAACTGGTGAGTGCTCTCTCCCTGTCCTTGTCTCGACCCTCGAGCCTTTCATCGTATTTCCTCTCCCCTGTCCAGCTGAGGAGGGGGAGTGACAGAGCGGTTCTGGTGGGCACCTGGCATTTATCCAGGCCAAACCAAAGCAGTACTGTAATAAATAAAGTAGCTGTTTTCTGTAACCTAGGTCATTTTCACTGACAGCAGACTCTCTGTGAAGTTGACGATGTTCAGACACTCGAGTAATCTGAACCACGGGTAAAGCACCGGCTTTTCTGTGGTGTACTACAGACCTTAAGCCTCAGCTCCAAGGTGTGCTCAAGCTTTCACACCAGGAGGTTCAGGAGAATGGAAGCTGAGGAGGAGTGAGGTTATTCTCCAAAAGCAAATATGTAGCACAGAATGAGGAGCAGATGCCTAGCCCCCTCCTCTTTGGATTTGTTTTCCTGGTGATGGACACCAGCACTGCGTTTTCACTGTCTCCAGGGTGGTTTGCCTGACCAACAAGAAACTGAAAAGCTCTGTGGATTGCACTCCTGGTACAGCTCAATGGGTGAGTAACTTGGAAATGGAGTACTACTACTACAGCCACTCTCTTAAGTGTGTGCGAGAGTGCTTAGCACATTTACTGACTTAATCTGGAACCAAAACAACATCCTTGCAATTGCTAGATGCCAGCGCTGTTCCTCACTTGAATGACCAATCCCAGCATACAGGTGACACTCACAATCTGTGAAGCAGCAGCCTCTTCAGGATTGCTAGCTACCGACATCGGCAAGCAGGATACTTCAGCTGCACAGGGCGGAAACACAGGCAGTTCGCTAACAGCACGGGAATGCACAGAGCAGCAAGTTGCTCTGTCTCAATCCCAGTGGGAAGGAGGAAGAACCAGGACACCCTGGGCACATCTCAGCTATCACTTTCCCTCGTGCACCACACAGAGACTCTCAGAGCGCAAGACCAGTCAAAGTCTCTAGACTTGATTGCAAGAAATACTTGCATACCTTCACTAAAATGAACTTTTAGGTGATCTTTCAGAGGATGGACAAAAAGACAGAAAAAAAAGGAAATCCAGTTCTTGTAGCAACACCTTCAGAAAATACTGAGCTATATGTGAAACCACTGAAATATCTCCTAGCTCACTAAAACCACACGCACTGCGATACCGTATGTATCACCAAGCGCATACGAAGAACGAAGGAAAAGTTGTCTTGTAGACCGGCCCAGAAAGTGGAAAATTTTCAGAGATGTGCCAGCCTTCAATTTCGTGTTACAGATGACTGTCAGCTGCAGTGAAGTGAAGTTACATGGGCTTGTGGTGATGAAAATTTTACAGCAGCTCTACATTTTATAAGTCTCAAAGGTTTAAATGTAAATATTCATGATCTCCACCAAGTATATTTTCCACATCAAATCCATTCTGAATATTTTATCATACAAACCACTAAAATTATTTTGCTTGATCTTTCAAAGAATATTTACTCGTTCACAAAAGTGGAACATTTCAACCACAAGTGTTAGAACATTCAGAAGATGATGAGCACGGAAACCTATGTGAGCAGACACTGTTCTGTAACTGCTGTCTCTTAAAACGTAGACAGCTTAGCTGGCTGTGAAAAATCTCCTATCTTTCACAAATCCCAGCTCTCCTTGGAAATTCCTACTTACTTGTGCCAGGACATTCCTAGTTCAGCTTCAAAAAAATTTCAAGATCACTGTGTAGAATGAAAGCGCAACAGAAATCATTCTCTTCGAGTTTAACAGCCACTCAGATGGTTCAACACTGTAACTATGCATGATCTAAGCACATTAACTAAATTTTCCATCACTTGACAATAAACTAAATTTCAATGGAAGTCTCCTATACTGGCAAAAAAAATTCTTCAAACTATTTGTTTTTTTCATTTTCTCAATTATTCACTCAATAACTGTGAAACTAGTTACTTTTGAAAACAGTGTAAATGCCTAAAAATTAGACACTGGTTGAAATCTTGACTGAAGTGATGCTAAACTTGTCAATGGCATCAATGAGTTAAAATTAAAACTATGACTAATTCATGATAAATCAAATCTAATGAATAATATCTGCTTAATATATCACACACAGCAGCAGAAAAATTTAGCGTATCAGTGCGAGGGATACCCTGGAAAGGAGAATAGGGAGTAAAAAAAAGTGCATTTATTTCTACCAGATTCAGTTATCAATTCATAAAATATTACAGTGATGACTATATAGTATCCATAAACAGCCTTAGAGACAGTAGGAGCAGTAGGAATGAAATGTTTAGAAACAGAGTAGAAGAATTTACGTAAGAATAATCTGACTTCTCACTGCTAATCAGGCAAAGCAGGAGACATCTACCTGTAAAGTGAAAAATACATCTTGAAAAAGATGGGACCTCCTCTCCAGGTCCAGCCCCAGGTAAGTGCTGGCTCCCGACCGTGCCATGCCGGGGAACGCATGCTGCGGCTCCTGCCCGCTCCCCAAGGAAATGCACAGAGAGATGCATGGAGAGCTTTCCCTTTCCTGCTCCAAGCTGCAAATGTTTAAAGGGGAAATCTTTTTCTAAGAGGCAGCCGAGAGTGAGCCTCAAAGCCCAGATTCATGGAGAGAAGACAGCCATTTGATTCAAGTGTGCTCTGCCGATGTCTCCCCCCTCCCCATACCCAAGTGTTGCTAAGCTATAATGTTCTGTGATGTTCAAAGCTATCCGTAGGCACACTAACCCTTTGTTCCGCAGGGCAGCTGAGTTGTTTCTATTGAGAAAGAACAAGCTGATGTTAGATAGCCTTGGTGACTTAAAAAACATCACTGATATAAATAGCAAGCCACCTCTCTAAAATAGTTTTTATCTATGATACAAAGGCAAAAAGCGAAATGTAACCAGACTGCAGTTCTTGTGTTGGTGCGGATACTCCCATTGACTGCAAATGGAAGCTTGCCCAACAAACTTAAAACAGTCAGACCAACAAGTCCTCAGCATCACTTCCAGAGTATCTTCTGTGAAAACATCTCACCACTGCGCACGTGTCCTATAAGTTAGGAATATATATGTGGATGCACCCCACAGACAACATCCCCCTTGTACAGATAACGACACCTTTCCTTTCAGCATAGTCTTGCTGTATGCAGCAGGTACTGTAGCTGGTACCAAAAAAATGTGAAAAGATGCTTTGTGAAAATTAAAATCCTTGAAACACAAATGAACCTATCTGTTTAACACCATAAGCGCTAAACATGCTTGGAGCAGCTGATGCTGCAAATACGTCTTAAAGTATTAAAAATAAGGTGTCATTTAGAATAGTAGTATGCATTTCTGTGAATAACCCCCAAAACTACGTAAACTTCCTAGACTTCAAGCAAAGCAAGAGACATATGGTTGTAACACCCTTCTTCCCATACACAGTTAAATGCAAATTCTCCTTTACAGTCATATTCCTGATATCTCCCTGCATACACAGCTGATACGCCACCTACTGCAAACCCGAGCTGACAGCCGGAGCGATGCTAGCAGCATTTCCATTCCAACATCGTGCCGGAGCTGAATAAAGGTGCTTTTTTGAAAAAAAAATCTCTCTGCAAGCTGACAAGAACAAAGCAAGATAGCTGGCTTTTTGTCCTAGCTTCGATAATGGAGAGAAAAATAAACAGAAGAGAGAAGGAATGCGAAGAAAAACAGAGCAACTCCGAAGGCTCCGAGCAAGACAAGGACTATAAAACATCTCTGATTACTCTGAATGTTGGTGGCTATCTGTATATCACACAGAAACAGACACTAACCAAGTATCCAGATTCTTTTCTGGAGGGGATCATAAACGGAAAAATAATGTGCCCATTCGATGCAGACGGTCATTACTTCATAGACAGAGATGGACTCCTTTTCAGACACATTCTCAACTTCCTACGAAATGGAGAACTTCTTCTACCAGAAGGGTTTCGAGAAAATCAACTTTTGGCACAAGAAGCAGATTTTTTCCAGCTTAAGGTACTCTCGGATGCAGTGAAATCAAGGTGGGAGAAGGAACAGCTAGCATCTCGAGAGACTACTTTCCTGGAAATAACTGACAGCCACGACCGTTCACAAGGACTTAGAATCTTTTGTAATGCTCCTGATTTCATTGCAAAAATAAAATCCAGAATTGTACTGGTGTCCAAAAGCAGGCTGGATGGATTTCCGGAGGAGTTTTCGGTATCTTCAAACATTATTCAATTCAAGTACTTCATAAAGTCTGAAAACGGTACGCGGCTGGTGCTGAAGGAGGACAACACCTTTGTCTGCACCCTGGAAACTCTTAAGTTTGAGGCTATAATGATGGCTTTAAAATGTGGATTTAGACTGCTGACCAGTCTGGATTGTTCGAAAGGGTCAATTGTTCACAGCGATGCACTTCATTTTATCAAGTAATCACAAAGGCAAAGGAAACGAGCATGCAGCCAGCAAACCTCCGCGACCTGCAGCCTCCTGGCATCACAAATAATGTATCTAACTAGCTTGTACCACAGAGCTCGGCTGCTGATCAATTGATGTGAGCTAACGGTATGTAAATTTCATAATGACACCCATCTCTGGCTTACTTAAGCTGAATGAAAATTTTATGCCTGAATTTAATAAAAATTATCTGCTGAACATTGTAAACACAGATTGAATGCTTCATGCTATTTGTAATGTATGTTTTCTCGATGCTGTCTTTCAACCAGAGAGTCGAGCTGAATTTTTTGTGTACTTGTATGACTAACATGCATACACCTAACTGCTCTGCTGAACAGCGGTGAGAGTATTTTCCTATAATAAGCAGGCTTAAAATATGTTCTCCGTATAACAAATTCAGAATGGATTTTAACTGGAATAAATGATTTTGAATGTTCATTAGTGTTTATGCTAATCTATTGTACTGAATTTCCAAAAAACAAGATTGCAAGAGGGTTTTAAATGAATCAACTTGATTTTAAAGTTCAATGATTTCTCAACTCACTTAAAACCAAATTTATAGCTGTGTTACTACATTAATAACAATTGCCAAAAATATGTAAACCAACCAAATAATGCTGGGGGGGATTAGTTCTATCATGGGAAATGAGTTGAATCTGCACAGAATGTTAAATTCTCTAATTATGTATACAAATCAAATGGCTAATAAGAATATTTGACAAAGTTTCATGTAACAGGTTTCCAGTAGAGACATCCTACAATGATAAAGTAACTATGTCCTACTAATTATTTGTGTTTGTAAGGACAGGGAATTAACAGAGCCCTGGCTTTGCACAATGGCTTACTAAAAGCAACTAGCACTATTAGTTTTGAATAGACCAACTGCTGACATTTAAGATGCATCCCTAAGAAACAGAATAAATACCTTCTTTCTCCTCAACTCTACTATTTATCAAATCTTTTATTTTGTATGTTAAGCAAAGTTTTATTATCTTCTACTGAACAACTTTAACAAGCTTTACAAACCAGACACTTTGCAAAAGCAGACTGAAAAATCATCACAAAGGCAAAAAGCAGCTATATTAACTCTAAGTTTACTCTTTGTCCATCATTGAACCCAGCCATCATTCACAGATCACATGAACCCAAAATTCAAGTAAAATGCTATTAAAAAATGAAAAAGCAACTACATAATTTCTCAACTTTCCTAAAACATCAATATTGTATAGAAAAAACCCACAATCCTAAAAATGTCAATAAAAATGCAGTACAATCCATACTAAAAGTGACAACCGAGGAAAAAAGCTAACAGAAGACAGGCTGAGAACAGTTTTCTTTTGGATTTTAAAGGGAACAAATCCATCCTTTGTAGCAGTTATTGGGAACGCAAATGCAAGTTCCACCTGCCCTCCAACATGAAACTCTATTTCACTTGAAACGTAGAATACATGTTGTTAACTAGGTCCCTCGCCAGAGACTAATTAAGAGAGGGACCAGGCAGCAGTGACTAAAACCTATTCCAGTATGATTTTATCAAACGGGGAAATCCAACTTCCATCAGAATGAGCCCACTGTCTAGAAGCGACGAACTTTTCTATCCTGTCCCCATGTTACAGACTTACAGATCATAAAAGATGTTGTTCCAAGTGGAACCTTTCCAAACCGAACTTTTCAAAAAACAGATCACTCTACGTTTCAGGCATACAAGCTTGAAGAACTGTTCATGTATCTCAAAACTTAACTCTGAGTTTGTCCAAACACATTAACTATCTACAAACAGAAGATACACAGTAAAATACAATTCTTTATATACATCATCACTCTGTACCATATTCTGACCCTTCCCCCCTCAAGTTATTTTTAAATTGGTACCTTCAAAAATATCCTCATTAACAACTAATCTTGTACATACAAGAATCTGTAGGACTTCTGTGAAAAGTAAATGTGAAAGCTCTCCTAAAAGAAATTCAAAATCCTGCTGATCTTCTAGGACAAGAACCAGAAACACCATCACACAGACTAATTACATGAAAAGCCCTTTGTGGACACAATTCTCTACATGAGTAAGAAAAAGTGACAAGACAATCTAAAAAAGTTCTATAACTGATCTGCAAGTTTTAAAGAAGCATGCTCTCAGCACTGTCAAATACACAGCCTGCACAAGCACAAAGTCTGGAGGAGGCTGTTGCTCCTAAGATGTCAAATCATCCATTTTCACTTAAATGCTTTTGGTTATAACCTTCACTTGTAATGGATCTTTGACTGAGATTTAAAATGTCATTGCGGTTGAAAAGAAAAAATAGCAAAAAACCAATTTTGATTTCAAACAATTAATATATTTATATGTTAATTAAAATATATTGTGGCTTCTTGACTTTCAGTTGGGCTCTTAGGATGCCAAACATCAAGTAATCGTTAGCACTTTAGTATCAGAAAGCAGTACCAGTTTTTTAATCATAGCATGACTTAACTCATGAAAAAGCAGTAGAGAATCTGATGGGTCCACTTTTACTGTATGTCCCGTCCCACTTGGTGGGTAAGGGGGGGGTGATCTTTTTCAGTTCTCTGTGTGGTACTCACTGTAGAAAATACTTTTGAAATATAAGCCATTCACAATCTGGTAATCGCAGGTGCAATTCAAACCATCTGAAACACCTTCTAAGAATATTCTATAGCTATTCTTAAAAGATTTACCAGAAAGCTTCCATTTGCCAGGCTTTTGGTTCAGAGTATCTGCTTCCCTCTTAAGCTATGGAAGAGAACTTCAAACCCGTTTTTTTTAAGCGGAAAAATGTAAATATCTAATCATTAGTAAAAATAAATTCCTGTGTTGTTTCATTTTTGTTCTTTAAAATACCATGATTCCTTACCTTTTCACTGCCTTTTTTTTTCCCTGAGTAAATAACACTGACATCTATGGCATACATGTAAAGTCATCTACTGCAGCACTAACTTCAATCTTGACTTCTTTTCCAATTTTCATGAGCGCTCATGCATTTCTACAAGTGTCAGGGTTTGAAATCTTTACAGGCCATCTCTGATCGAAGCCGCCTCAACTCAGCTGTTTGAGTCACATAGCAGAAACAGAAGTAAGATGGGGATCAAAAATTCGTTCTCTTCCCTGTTCACATTGAACAAATCCACAACTATGTTGAATCACACCACATCAGCCACCATGAGACACTTCAAGATAGTTATAAACTTCAGTAATTTCTCAAACCTGGGAGGGTGGAGTGTCTTCCTCTGGTATACAAACAAAATGACTGCATAAAACCTCCATACTGTGAATGTTTCCCTTTCCACTCCATAAATATACTAAATACACCATAAATCCATTTTGCATATGTTCAGTCACTCAGGTGGATACTTGTGTTCCAACACTGTAGGCTGTGCCAGAAAAGGAACCCAGTTATACATTAGGTACCTTTTCTGTTTTTTCTTTAAGGTTGGACATTTCATATTTAATACTACTATGACAATGAGAAAGCTGTAAAATCAAGTGCTTAAGTCAGAAATTTGAAAAGCACTTCTAACAACATTACTGTGAGCACGATGTGCATGCGAAGTATTTCTATTCATCTTTCTCTCATTAAGACTTGGATCATTATGAACTCACCGGAACAGTCCTACAAGTATCAGGAATGAATAAGAATTTCCGTAATTTCTCTGGTGAATTTCAATTGCTTGGGTAGCAGTAAAAAGGAACTTCTTCCCCCTTCACCAAGGAGGCACTTAACCTGCTCCCAGGCTCGGTCAGCTCCACTGGCCTCCCTGCCCGTTTTCTTGGGTGAGAAAAGGGGCCACCAAGCAGAAGGACAGAGGGAGTTGAAGGCAGGACTGACCCCCATACACTACAAAAAGAGTATCCTTGCCCCTGTGAACTCCTTAAATGACTGCTCATGAAAAGATATATATAGCTGCCAAATTGACCAAAATACCCACACTTGAATGCCCATCTTTTCCATTCATGGAGGAGAAGCCAAGGGCTCTTTCATCACACTTGGCAGTACGCTGTCACAGGTACCCACTATTTGGTTTATTTCTACGTAAGTACAAAACCTAAGAGTGGCTGCACTACGTCAGACTAAGGTCTGTCTAGCCCAGTGTCCCCTGGTGACTGTGAACTGTTTCCATCCCCTGATCCTCCACATCTCTGGGCAGAATACCTGTTTGATCCTCTGACCCTCATACCCTTCCCCTTATCTTGTTCCTCTACACACACAGACACACACCGCTCCCATCATAAAAATACTTTTCATTTTTTTTCACCCTCCCTCTCACCAGGCGGGTTGTGGGGCTTTGTTAGGCATGCCTAGGAAAGAATATACAACCAGCAAATACATATATGTGATGCTCCCTCAAAGTATTTCCTCAGTCTCCAGCTACTTAAAGCCAAATGGCTTCTGGAGCCAGGTGTGGTTTTTGGAGGTAGACTTGATGCTGTGAAATACACAGGCTGAGCAACAAGGTCAAGTTACAGCTCCAACTCTGCACCTTCAGTACCTGCTCACCCACTGACCAGTGCTTTATAGCATCATAATTGCACTATTGACATTTTCAAACACCTGTGTCTTATTTTTAATTGTCTTTTTACACTTGTACCCATTACAACTGTGTAAGTGACAATTAGTCACTTCCTTTCTACAGTAGGTAATTTTTCTCTAGATCCTAAAGGGAGTAGAAACTTCTACCATCATTTGCAGCAATGAGTGGCATTGCTGTTTTCACCTCTTACTTAAAGCATTACAAGGTTTCCATTCAGTAAGATGAGAACAGCTTAAGAAAATTATCTTCCTCCTTTTCTCCCCATTAGTATAAAAGCAGAATAAGGGCAGGCAACAAGTATTACAATTTAATAACAGCGGTGCCTCATCCATGAATTTATTTGAGTAGCAGGGTCACGTTACCCTAATTCTGTTGACTAATAGATCAGGATTGGGGACGAAGGGGATGAGTTAACTTGGGTCTATGACAAAACAGATTTTATTTTCTTAGGCTAGGATTATTTCATCTTTGCTAAACAGCTATTGTCTAACCCTAATTTTGTCTCCTGTCCTGCAACACAGGGCAGAAATTCTTAGATTGACAGGAGAGTGACTACTAGTTAAAAACCTGAAGGTCTTTTCATATGAAGAGATAGGCTTGCACAATTTACTAGGTTGGAACAAAAGCAATTGACAAGGCACGAGAAATTTAAGATCAGAAAATTAACATTATGCTTTTTAATTACTTTTGAAATAGACATTCTGTAAGTCCTATGTACTGGTGTATCACAAAGAACATTGCCTCAAAACACTGCCTCTGTAAATCATCCTCATTCACAATGAAAGGCCAGAAAAGCAGAAGCGTGGCAAGGACAGAGGAAGGTGGGAGGGCGACGTATGCTGACACCTGAGGAACACGGATGAACAAGCACCTCGAAAAAAAAAGCACATTTGCCTTTCCTTCTGAAAGAAATTGCATAATATCCTGTAGAACTAGACAGTCGATTTACTTTTCTAAAAATGTGTGTAATAGGAGTACCACACACAGCTAAAGCAAGTCTCCCAAAAAGCTGTTTCTATCTGTGCTGGTAACAGTTTAACATCATTGCTATTATCATTTAACACCACGTTTGTTCATTTTAAGCTTCAGAAAAGAATACTGCTCTGCCACTTCAGAAACAAAGCCGCTCACAAAGCTGGTATAATAATTACAGCTGTAAACAGCACTGTAAAAAACACTATCAGGATACGATGACTTCCAGGTTCAACATGTTAAGGTTTCAAAACTAAGTAGTTAGAAGATGACTCTTATAAATTGAGTCATTCTAAAGGTCTGTGAGTATCTCCTGATAATGCTAAAAATGATTACAGTATTGCCTTGTTCACTGGTGGTGCAAGTAGGGGACATAACCTTGGTTTATAGAGAGTTCATGAAACCCACCATCTTTCTGGACATTGAAGGAGGATTCCATTAGTTTCACCCCAAGCATTATTTCAGTTATCTGAAAAACTAGAGCTCTACGCTTTTCTACGATACATTTTTTTTTTTTGCTTTTGACACCACCCACCTCAAGCTCTCAACAGCAGCTTTGATCCAGATACAGAAAGCCTGGCAAAAAGGAGGCGGCAGGTTTTCCCGCTCACATCTCCAGCAGGGAGATTCAGCATCCCGTGTAAGGGGGTGGCACTGCACTGGCCGCAGGAGCACACCAAGGAGATGAGTACTCAGACCTGAAAGCCCAAGGCTGCTCGCGAGGGAAATGCCCCAGGAAGATGAGGATCCAAGGGGCTTGTTAGAGCCGTGGGCCTGACGCTCAGGGGAGCTTGCAGTGCTGGACCCCCCGAGCAGCGAGGATGGGGAGGGAGCAGTGTGGTGAGGGAGCCTACAATACACTAGGAGATGACGAGGAGGCCCGAGGGACTCCGTGTCAGCGACCACCACCTGAGGGCCTTGAGTTTACGGAGAAGGTTGACGCCCACACAGTGCAACACTGAGGGTGTACAACACACGTAACGTCTAATTATCCTGAGATTACTAAGTGTTTAAAAAAATAGAAATAAATTCCCCCCCACGCCCCAATAAGATAAATTTCTCCTTTGGCTTTTCATGTGTCAGGTTTCACAAAAGCAATTTTCTTTTTTGCAGCAGAAGTCAGAGAAATTCACTTTCTAAAAAATTTGTTAACAGAAAACCTCGAGCTATAAATTAAATGCCGCAGCGCCACAGAAAGCTGCTTGTTATCTCAAAGGAGGTTCTTGATTTTGTACCATAGTGAACACATGAAGAAAAAAAAAGAACAGGTCAGAGGTGGGTACAGACTTTCAATTAGGAAGAAAAAATTAAGCAAATAAACTAGCAATGAACAGGCTAAGCATCAAAAAACGTAAACAGAACAAGCAACTGTAACACCAAACCCAGTCATTTATTGCCTCTCTACTGCTTAAATCAAGCCTTTGGCAAGTATTAGGGATAAAGCAGTACATTTTCTCAATGCTGAAACTGGTAATCTCCGAGGAGACAAACTGAAGGACCTGCAAGCCAGATAAGAATCAGGTAAACAGAGAAAAAGGTACTCCCAGGTTAGGAGTCTTATCAATACTAGCTTTATCTAAGGCCTGCAGCATTCCCAGGTCTTGTAATATTCCCAATACATTTTCTAAAATGAACAGGAATTAGTGTTCTTTGCCAACAGGGCAGAAATCTAACACGTAGGCTATTCTATGCCTTCTCATTATGACGATAGAAGTCCACCTCTCTAAGACTTTTCTGCCATGCACAGATGATGATTTGAGGGTTTGCCCACAGAGCACAGTGCAGAAATCCCTAATACAACCTGCATGAGTAAGACAATATGCTGTAGCACAGCTACACGCTGTTCCTGCTCCTGTGTCACTGCAGCTGTTGGCAAGATGCTGGGGCTGCAAAAGCCTTACAGCACAGGAATAGCACCAAATGAGCTCTGCTAGGCTGTTTCCAGACTCAAGCCTACAGAAAGCTCAGGTCCTACTGTGCTGCAGCCTCCAGTGCTCTCGCAGGTGCGGTTAGCAAAGGCAGAGGTAACACACAACCTTAGAAGAGCTGCTTTTGCATTTGCTTTCATTGCCTTCCCCCTCAAAAGTTACTTCTGTGGTTAAAAAGAAGAAACTTCAACTACCCCTGGTGCAAGGTGTGTAACAACAGTGCAGAACTGGGAAAAAAAAAAAAAAATAGGGCAAGGTGGGGGGAAGCAGAGCCTAAGAGTAACAGTACTGGATCAGGCTAAAGGTCTGCTTCGCTTTCTCCAGCAAAGCGGCCGAACGCAGACATCCATGAATACGCCTAAGGGCAGAGCACACATGCACGATTCTCCTGGTGGGTATGCATCCCAGTGTCCACCAGGCTTTTGTGGCTTGAGGTCTCTTATATCAGATGTCCTCTCAGTACCCTTTGGTGGACTTTCTTCTACGTACCTCTTTGGTCTCCTCTAAGGTCATGTAAGCCTTTAGCAAACACCACCTTCATGTGCATATCTTCTGGCAAGGAATTCAGCAGCTCCATTACATTCCGAGTGCAGAACCACCTCTTTTTACTTTGAAACTCCCTCCTGCTAGCTTTACATCTGCTGCACATCAGTCTTGTACCGGCCAAGGCAGCAAGTATTTGATCTCCCTCTACCCGTTTGATCCATCATTTAAGACTCTAATTTGCAATACTGCAAAGGTCTGAACCCATCAAATGTGATCGTGCTGGTAGGTGGGTGAACTGCAATAATCAGCAAAATCCCTCACAGAAGACAAACACAATTTGTGGAGTCATGATCTGCGATGCCAGGCACGGCTGAAATTTCTGGGATTTCTCGAGGGTCAGAAGGGAACACCAAGAACTGAGATACGAGCCAAAAGCATGCTTCTGCTCAGTGCAGTACTTCAACAAGCTGGATGCAGACATTGCTGAAGGACAGAACAGGTTTGTGGGATTAACTCTCGCTATTTTATATCGGGTTCTGTTCTCAAGACAGAGACTGCATGACAATAAATACATCAGTGCTGCTCAGGCAAACATAAATACTACAGTATTCATATAGTATACTAAAATAAACAGCCAGACCCTAAGGACACTACTGCCAATTCTTAACTTACACAAGTTTTTAGAAAATTTATCTCCAGTTAGTGTTGACCTACATTAAATCCAAGTCCTTTTCACTGTTCTACCAGTGCACTTTCCCTGGTTCTCCACAATACTTACTATAACCAGTATGATAGACTTTGACCACATATACCTTGAAGCAGGAATTGTTGCTTCTTTCTGTGTTTTAAAAGCTACAGATGGAACCTCATTACTGATTATGGTTCCTGGAAAACTACTGGGAAGCTCGTATTTTAAATTTTGTTGCATCTTTCTGCCAGCAAAACCAGTTGCATTTGAGGCAAAAATTGTTTCTGTGGCTTGAAAACGGTAGATTCCACAACGAAGTTACCTTCAGCACTGAGTTTCAAGCTAGTATTTAAATTAATAATTACTGTTTTATTCACAGAATCACAGAATGTTTGGGGTTGGAAGGGACCTCTGTGGGTCATCTAGTCCAACCCCCCTGCTGAAGCAGGGTCACCTACAGCAGGCTGCACAGGACCTTGTCCAGGCG
>Ga0065711_1038830_pt1 | contig 18362 bp, 14 predicted proteins | sample Hoacrofraction12_FD_59098 | JGI IMG/M metagenome (GOLD analysis project Ga0065711, IMG submission 59098) | Hoatzin crop microbial communities from Cojedes, Venezuela - Epithelial fraction 12 v2 (version 2) | ecosystem: Host-associated > Birds > Digestive system > Esophagus > Crop | place... | reverse complement strand
CCCCAAACACTGCCCGAGGACAAGTGCTTGCAAACTGCAGCACACCGGGCTAGCCAGCGCCGACACCGGGGTGTGACGCACCAAGAGACAGAGGCCAGCACCAAGTCTGCACAGGCAGGCTTGCATATAAAGTCTTCTGCTCTTGTGTTCCGTAAGGCCGGGAGAGAACACAACCACTGATGTATGTCTCTGTGTACAGCACTGCAGTGCCAGGTACACAGCTAACAGTTAATATACAGTTCTGTAATTTTCTATACAGCAAGACCCTATTCTTGACAAGTTGGTCAGCTTTCCACTCGGGTGAATGACAATCTGCAACACCGACAAAACCAGTGTTTATCTGTCAATCCTGTCTTCTTTCCTTCAAAGAAAAAACTCCAAGCAGAGCTGTAAGGGTGGTGATCGTGAGCTAATCGCATCTCCAGGGAACTGCAATTCTTGAACGCACTTCACACTTCCTGAGCTTCAACAGCTGTAATTATTTTGCAATAATTAGACCTTGGCAGAGCTTATTTCTCAAATGCCTACCCTGTCTAACCATACCCAACCCATACCCCATTTAGCATCCAGGTCACAGGGTGCCGTGCCCCGGTATGTTCACCACTTCTGCACTCAAAGCACTGGGGTTTGAGTTCACAACAGCTCAGAGGTCAACACCCCAAGAACGGTTTTCAGAACCTCTGTGTGAAATAGGAGGAGTCTTCTTACCCATACGCCCCTTAAAGCTATGACGGCAAGTTGAAAAGTTTGGGGGATTTTTTTCTGCTTTTTAACTTCTGGAATAAAGCAGTTCTAATTGCTACACACAGTATAAGCTACTTACACCATGAAGAGCACGTTCCCCACTACCTTTCCTTCCCCCACAACACTTCACTGCAGCTAGCTCTCATTAGCACAGCACCATCATCAGCAAGCAGACGCTGTAACAGCATCCAACAAAACACAGATCCATTTAACCAGACATTCAGAAAGACTGGGTAACCAGACACCCACAAGAGGATATTCTGTAATTACTCCTGGTATTGGCTGGTGTCCTGCGTCTGACCTAAACATCCCTCTCCGGATCACGGTAAATAGACAACCTCACCCAAAACGTAAGCCTTAAACACTGCCCAGGAAAATCAAGATGCTTTTGCCGTTACTTGTCTCCTGACTTTTTCTCCTAGCAAGATCTTTCTTTCAAAAAACACTTTAGACATATATGTTCAGTGATCCAACCACAAGTGAGTAATCAGTTAGGTCAATCTCCAGTAGAGGAAGAAGAAAGAGAGGAAAGAAATTTTCATTCAGCTGATGGGAGTCGGAGGTAACATTAATAATGTGCAAAGTGCCCCTTAACAAAACTTCTGCTCACTCTCTTCTGAGGCTCCAGCAGCCAGACTTGACTTTCTCAGGAGGGTGCCTACGTGTTCCTAGATACAGACAGGCAAGCAAATGGAAGCATACCAGCGAGATCTTTGCTGATCCTTCAGGAATGAGGTAAATGAGATTTCAGTCCTGCGCTCAGCGAGTCCATCAGATCTGTCTGTTCCTCTTACGGAAGCTTCTCATGAATTTGGCTTTGAATGACCCCTGTCTGACAGACAAACAAAAAATTCAGTGAGAAGTGTTTTTGGAGAGACAGGACCTATAATCTTGTTTTTCTAATACTCGCAAAGGTTTTAGACTGAGTAGAGAATGGCAATCATGGTTGATGGTGCCTAGAAAAGACAAACTGAGAATATGAAAGTAACAATGTATCTTTAAAAATCTTCTGTGAAGATATGGGAAACATGAGTTATTTTCTTTTCTTGTAGAAGAATCACAATATTTTTTCATCTTTTAGATCTGTTTGCATTCTTGATGGTTCTTTTGAAAACAGACTGCATTAAAAATGGGAGATGATCATTATTCAATTCCTTTTGAAGCAGATGCCCATAAAGATATGTCCACAAATAGCTAATTTATATATCCTGAAATAGTGCTGAAATATTTCATTATTCATGGACAAATAACCTCTTCTTTCTGTCTAACATCATCTGATTGTGTCCAACAACACTTTCCCTTCTGAACAACTCAAGTTCATGCACGCACTTCTTCCATCCACCTACGTGAATTTTAAACTATTGGTCTATATAGAGACATCATAACAGCTTGCAAAAAAAGTGAGATGAGTTGGATACAGCTGACCAATTTGCAAACTAGCAAAGAGAGTATAGCCTCGAAACAGCTGAGCGGATGATCAGTAGCTCTTAAAATCAGCCCCTTTTTTTACCTGTGGGGTTACAGGCCCAAACTCCTCATTCTCAGTTCTGCAGACCTGAACCTTGAAATACCATAAAACAGGTAGGATGAAGAACTTGAGATGTTAACCATGCCCTATCTTCATTGTCTTTGAAGAGAAACTTCTTAAATTGAGCTTATTCACATCCAGTATACCAAAACGTAATTTTTATCATGGCTTTTATAGGTGCCATGTGTGCTCAAGGCAATCACAACCAGTCACAAACCTTCTCTCTTCAAAGCTCCCCGAGACAACCCATTTGATCGCCCCGCTCCCCGCCGTGACGGCGAGTCTGCCTGAGCAGGCACGGGTGCTTCATCGCTGCCTGGGCCGTTCAAAACCTCCTTTGCAATCCTGGTCCCAGTGCCTCCACTTTCCCGCTTGGATCGCAGCCCTCACCCTCTCGCGCTTTGGGGGCAAAGTGTCGGCTCTCGGTCCCGATGGGTTTGAAACACCACACACAAGCTTCCTCTGTGCCCTCCTGACTCTGGTGGGTTTTTTCGCTGCCGGAGAGCTGTACCCAGCCTCCCGCTGCCGGGCTGCTTCTGGACGACAGGATCGGGCGCGGAGCAGCACCGAGGGCCCGATTCCTTCTGCCCCCGGTCTGACACAGCTCGTGCGCAGCTTCTCGTGACGCAGCGTTACTGCCTGGAGAACAGGTACCAGGAGGGATATTAAATCCAGGTGTTCCCAGGTGTTGGGTCACACGCGAGCGCAGAGTTTCACACGGGCAGAACGCAAGCACTCGCGCAGCGACTCCTGCAGCGGTGGGCACTCGCGGCAGACGGCCTCGGACAGAACACTCCTCTTTCCATCCCAAGAAGGAACAGCTGTAGATTTACGCAAAGTCTTTCACTTTTGCTGTCTGTTTAGGCATGTTTGAACATGTCTACCAAATCCTCTTGCTCAGGATTTTTTCTGCTATAAAATACGTCCACCTTTGCACTGCAAGCTGATAAGCAAATTAGCTGGTTTAGGCAAAATTTGCCGTCAGACCACGTGCTGAACATCCAGCTTTTCCTCAGACAGCGTAAATGTGGGGAGAGCCCCGTGCGACTGTCCCCCTCCCTGCGCGGTCCCTGGCCTGCAGAGCTAAGCGTGCAGCTTAACCTACTGTAACGCTGTGTAAGATCAATGAATACACGTGGTGAATAATGATGTTGTATTCTAGAAACTGTACATCAGAAACCAGCATCACAGCAAATCAGAGATCTTTTGGCCAGAAGTCGCTGTGCACTGCTCCAAACGACACGATGCTTCAGGAATAGAGACGAAGAGGAGAGCTGAATCCTGGTGGAGTTTCAGAAGGAATTTAAGAAGCAGAAAGTAGAAATTTAAAATGGAACTTAGGCAAGATACCAGCATGAATGCCTTAACCTTTGAAAAAAAGGCAGCAAGGGGAGGGATACAGGTAGCAGTTAGTGTCTGCACAGGGACAAGTTGTGACTAATTTCTCGGACTTGTTTCTACAACGAAAACTGCAAAAGTAGATTAGTGCTCTATGGTATCGGGCCATGTACAGATATCTTTTCTCATACCAAAAGCATGTAAAAAGACACTGGATGGGAGCAACTTCACCTGTGCTTGGCCAAGGGGTACTGCACTATGCGAAAGGCAAGAGGCAGGCAAGGGTTTGGCAAACAGGTTGAAATGATCCCAGCAGTCTGAGCAGCCGCTCTTCCCAACTCCCATGGGCTATTCACGGAACACGCGCCACTTGGCAAGGTTCCTCCTCGCTCACTCAGCACTGAATGGGATGAAAACACTCCAATCACTTATGGTGATTGGTGTTACTGTACTCTGCATAGCTGCACATAACCTAATTACATGAATATTTATTATCTCAAGTGCGACCTTTCTGTTCCTTATTCCAAGCAGAGTAATTCTGAATAGCTACTGGTCCCTTACAGGTATTTTATTATATACTGAATATTCTTATACCCACAACTAGCATGCGACCAAGACTAGAAGATAACTAATTTTAAATGTTTTTTCTATTTTCTTTTTTTTAACTGAGCATGTAAACGGTGTCAGTTCTTCAGGTTACTTGTACATAGCAAAACAACATAGCTAATAAATGCAAGAATCTTGAAGGCTACTGCATTTCTCCTTGTGAAAGATATGGGCAAAACATAACCTACTCACTCCAATTGACTTTTTAGGTATAAATTCTGCACAGTATATCTAACAGACTACCAGACAGCTGGAAAATGATTTAAGAAACAAACAAAACCAGAGTCTCAAATGCTTATTCTTTATATTTTCCCAATAAATAAAGTACAATAATTTTAGGAGTATTCCAGTATTATTTACTTCACAAGATTTAAACTCTACCTGAAATAATGGTAAGTTATTTACCCCCCGAATCATCTAATTTTGCCTACTGAAATTATAATTCTAGTGCATCATAAAAGGCTAAAAAACAACACAGAGAAACATATAAAATTTCCTTGACTGCTAAGAAATAATAGTAAACCATTGGAATGTGAGCAGCTCCCTTCTTTGGTTACGTGCATTTGGTGAAGAGCTACATAAGACCAGGTGCAGCTAGGCAGCACGACAAGTATTGGTTTCAGAAAAGCCCACTTATTCCAAATGCATCATCTTCGGATGGAAAACCAAACCAAACAAAGCAGCAAACCAACCCAGTGGTAGTTACGATGCAGTGCCTGGTTTTGACTTCCACTGAATAAACTGGGACGAGGGATCTGTCCCTCGTAGCAATGCGCTGTGTCCCCACCGGACACACGCAATAGCGACCCAGGCTTACTGATACAAAGGAGAAATTCGCATGTGAGGAAGTACAACACACCACATATCTGTGCTGAACTGTACACAAACAATTTGGAAAGGGCAAGATCTGCATCTGAGGCGATGCTGTTTCAAACAATCACGTTCATTTTTCCGTAAGGGAAGCCTAATCACATCGATTGCATTAAAAAAAGAGGAAAGTGGAAAGGAGGAGGGAGAGGTGAATGGAACATTTGCTTTGATTTTGTGATATACATCAAATAAAGAAATTCCCAAGTCAAGACCTTTTATATAAAGGTTACAACCAGTCTATGCTACAGCCAGAAGAAAGGAAGAGAGATGAGTAAAGGATAATGTGCTGTGCTTTCAGAAAGCGCCAGCTTTGGAGGAGTAGGACCTGCAAACCACAAAGCATCTGTCATTTTAAGATAACTACGCACCACAGTGCACAGTAAGACAGTCTCCTCTGTTTGTAAAAGCGATACCCACAGTTGATGACACGTTTCCTGCCTAAACACGCACAAAGACAAAGCAAAGAAAGAATCACAAAATATCATTGTTTCAAATTTACAAATTTACATGAAGCAATTACTGCAGTGAGAGCCCCGGACACAGAGACAGGATGGATCACATTCACAGCACAAATGAAGGCGCTCGCTCTGTTTTCTCCCTTTAGCAGAACCATCGGACGCAATTATTTAGGTACACAGTGGGATGCATTGTTATCATCTAGAAATAGTGCATACTCTCTCACATGCACAGAAGAGAACAAATTGGGCACATCTGAAGACTCGTGAAGTCCACTTCAGCCTAAGTTCAATGAAATCTCCAAGAGAGAACAGGGTAAGAGGAGCAGCAACCCTCCAGCCAGCCTCTCTCCACCCCTGTGGCCCTTCCTCAGAAGTAAAAGCATCCCCTAGGCAGCGGATTCTGCAGGAAAACAGCTTTCTGAAGAAGCCTACTGCAGGTCTTTTTGAATTCCCTTTTCAGTGTTTCAGACTGAGCTGACCCACGGGTATGTGGAGCAGACACATCTGTAACACCGACGTCCTGACGGTGCTCGCAGCGACGGGGCAATGCAGGAGGTGCAGCGCAAAGGGGACGGGGCCCGCAGTGCTGCCAGGGTCAGGGTCTTGTGAAGAAGCAGCTGAACAGCCATCCTGCCTCCAAGCACCCAGTTCTTCGATTCTTCACTGAAGACTGCTCCGACACATCACAGTCGGACTGTGCCATTTTCTGCGAATCCCGTTTCTCCTGCCTTTTTAATGGGGTTAGGTGACAGATTAAAGCAAAACCACTTGCATGTCTTCCCTTCCCCAACCACTCAGTCTGCAGCACAAACTCAGTGATGCATGGCATGATTCTTGTGGGTGAAAAAAGGAGGAATCGGGAAACTGTTAGAGCCTCCCCTTCTTTGCTTTGCACCTTGCAGATGTCTCCTTGCTCTTCTCAGCCTTCTCCTCTTTCAGCCTTTTTTTAAACCCATGCAGCAGTGGGATACAGCTAAAGATACTAAAGATTTTGTCAGTCAAAGGCACATCCTAGTATGAGTTTTGAATAACGTTCTTTTGGCACAGACTGAAAGGATCCCTATCAGCATCCCCCTGAGAAGCCGAGATCTTTGCATTTTCCTTTGTCACGGCACAGACACAATGTGAACTCCCGTTCCCGTTTGGTATTCTGTCTGCTGGGCACATTCCGACTGTCTGGGCAATGACCCTGTCAGCAAAGTGAGTCACAGCTTAAAAGGTAAAATGCAATTTCATTATTTTGGGTGCTGTGAGTAAAAATGCGCAGAATTCAGCAAAAGGTATACAGCTGCGTACTGCAAACCAACAAAAGCTTTGCCCTCTGTCCGACCACCTGAGCTTTTATGTCTTTGATCCTGTAGACCCTCTGCCACAACCCCTGCTTCCCGAGCCTTTTTCTTATTTCCTTGTCGGGTTGTGAACGTAGCTGTAGGAGACAGATTTAACCTGACTAGCGCTCGATTCCTTCTATTCGTAGTATCTTTACTTTCTTCAGTTCGTTTTCATTTCCCCATCAGATTTAGCCCCTTTGTTTGTTTGCTCCTCTGTAGACAGGCAGAAGTGAGCAGGGTTTGTTTTACTTGCTTATATAACTGATTTTCTCAGCTATGCAAACAGTACCAAGACCGTGAAATTCTTCAGCAGGCAGACATTCTGCTGGTCAGTACCTGTAAAAACATTATCAGTCACTCTTTTCCTTCTTTTTGTATCGCTTACCGACCATGGATCTGTTATTTTTTTTTCCTTCTGCGACTGCAGTAGCACTGTGCCGCCATTTTTTGTCATTAATCTAATTAATACACTAATTAGACACATGGTAGAGTGAACACTTGTGGTTTACTGCACCCTGAATCCCTATTCCTATTCGCTTTAATTCCCGATTTGCTTGAGATGGTAGTTCACAAGGCTGAAAAATTATCGAAGCTCCCAACTGCAAGATCCAGAGGACACACAGCTCTGCCGTGTCAGATTCCTCCCAGTACGGGCGTGGTACTGGTGTGGTATTAACACCGGTGGGAAGCTAGCACGGGTTGTCACAGAGGAAGGGCCAGAGCCAGCCCAGCAGCTGCCCTTCCCTGCGTGGATTACCCAGACACACGCAGCCCACCGGATTCCTTCCGAGCACCCGCAGGTTGACTCACGCCACCCCCCCCCAACCTGCTCACCCTCCAGCACTGCCAGGAGACGAGCTGCACCAGCATCCATCAGAGCGAGCCAAGGAACTCAGACCACCATTCTGCCTGATGGTCTGGGTTCAAAGGTCAGGTACACTGCGAGCCCTCTGAGAAGAGGCGAGACAGAAAGCTGGTCAATAATGTATCTTTCTGAGGATTTTATAGTCCCTGTATACTTCCAGCCTCATTTAACACCTTACTTTTGTAAAGCCAATTAAGATTCTCCCATCTCAAGTTTCACCCCTGTCTTTCATCTGTTGACAGCTTGCTACTGATTCTGCAGAAGAGCGGGTATTTTTGCTCTGACACCGCAAGGGACTCGCTGCTGGACCACGGGCTGTGATTTCTGTGGTGGAGCAGAGCTGATGCACTCTGGGGAGCATCCACCTCAGCTCCCTGGCTAGCAGCGCACGTGAGGTCCCTACGGGACAGAACAGGACCAGGTGAAACCATGGCTGCCAAAGCGCAAAAATAATAGCTTGGTATTTTCAAAACTGCCAGCTTAATAGTCCTGGCACCTGAACCACTCCAGCTACAGACTGAATTGCTTGCCTGCTTTCTTCCTCCTTTCACTAGCACTTGCTGTTGTGAGCATTAAAAGGGCAGTGCAATTCCGTCTCCCCACGGTCTCCACGTTTTACCCCTCTGCCAACACTATCCTCAAGACAGTCGCTGTGTATTTGTGGACAGAAATGAGACAACTCATTTCAAATTGCTTGGCTTAGCAGGACTGCAAAATCCTTATTGTAGATAAAATTCTTTGCATTTGATGCATTTGTCAGCAGGACTCTGTTTGGGTTGTAGGTAATGAGATGGTTTTTCAGAAAACAAATATCCAACCTCTCTTGCCATGCGCTGTCAGACTGTTCCCTTGCGTGACTCCGGGCTGCAGCCCACGAGTCTCCCCAGGGCTACAACCTCTTCTTGTATGTGGCCTTGACGTCCTGAGAAAGTATGGGAAAAGAAAGACAGGAACAGCATCAAGCAAACAGGCTCAGAAAGAAAAAGGAAATTGTAAAGAAAAAAGAAAGAAAAGAAAGGAAAACCACGCACAGTGCAAAGCTTACAGAGCCCTTGTGCAGACAAATAAATAAACAAAATCCTAATGGAGGAATGACTGAAAGACAACAGCTTCTCAGCCTCAGCTGCACCAAAAAGTTCCAGTTTCACACTCTGACACCTTACGCTACTGAAAAGACAGACAAACTCGTGCATTAAAAAGAAGAAAGCGAAACATAAATGTTTCCCCCCATTCCCACCCGCAATTTGTGATTTGGAAAAATATCACGAGAACAGTAGGCGCTGGCATTGAAATAGAGATAGAATGACATCTACTGGCTGTCAGGAACTGGCTGCTTTCTCTGCTGAAAACCTTTCGGGGTTTTTCTCTCTTTCCTCAAAATATTCAATCCAAGACTCCTATTAGTAGTCATAGGGTTTAGCTATCGGACAGGGAATGAAGAACAGATCAATAAGTTCCCCAAATAAAAGCTGCCTCTGGTCAATTTTTAACCAATTAGCTACCTAATTAAAAATACCTACATAAATAGCTCAATGTGTTTCAGATCTTGAATATTAATGCTAGTGAGTAAATAGATGTTCTGCTTGGGAGCTACCAGCAGCGGCCAAAAGAACAGTGCAGTTCTGCACTGGCTGCAGGTTTCCGCAGTGTATTTTACTACAGTAAATCACGCTGATAAACAGAACTATGTCTCTTATTGAAGAAAATACTTAAGCAGCTAAATCTGACGGTGTTGCAGCACTCTGTAAAGGGATAATCATTACCTCTTTTCCTGGATTAATTTAGAACATTACTGTTCATTTTCTTTGTTTAAACCTCCCAGCTCCTCCTTTTTTAATGATTCTATCTATTTTCATACAAATAAGATATTAGATTCCCAGAGTTTCTTTGCTCCTACTGCTTTTTTCAACCAACCTAGAATCATCATCAGTGATACGAAAATCTCAGAAGGTCTTGAGATTTTGTTAAAGGTCACAGACACATCTCAGTCTTACGTGAACATTCTCCTCTGTACCATACGTGTGCTCTTGGTCCCTCCACTTATGGATCTTCCCAGCGTGAGCGTGGCCCTTTCTCTCTGCTAGCAGTGATACTCTGTGGGTGATACTGCCAATACAAACAAATTGATCTTCCTCACTTTCTACCTGCCACAAGATCTATTTTCTCCTCCTGCAGTTTCTCCACGTTGGTTAATTAAACCCCTCTCAAGTCTCATGTCCGCACACCAGGAAACATCTCTCTAGCTCTTACGCCTCCGGTAGTAATCTGAAATTAGTGTGATATAGACATGAGCATTTGGTCAATCTTTCCTAATATATTCAGCTCAGAAATAGAAAAATTCAAAGGAGATCACGGTGTTATCCTGGCTAGGAAAAGAGAAATTACAAACATAACTGAGTTGTTGTACATATTCATCTATATAGCATATATTTATACGAGATATTGCAGAGAAGCAAAAGCAAGACTCTATTCTGGCCTGAAGCCATGGCCAAAACAGACAATTCTGTACAACGAGACAGCACATAAACAAAAGTGAGGGAAAAAAAGTTGAGGATGAACAAACCGAAGGGTAAGAGCTGCTATTGGCAATAGCAGACCAGGGGATTTAGGTAGGTCTTTTGTGAAATTTCCAGGGGCTCCGCGGCAGGAATGGGCACCGACTCCACAGGAACAGCCCAGCTATCCAGAAGCAGCGCTGCCTCTCCCCCAGCCCAGCGGGCCCGGATCCAGCGCCAGGGACGCCGCGCCAAGCTGCAGCTGTGGGCAGGCACGCAGGCACCCCCTGATGCTCCTCACCCCATCAGCGTCCCTTCGGTCGGCGCAGCTGGCGTGAGGAACCACGACCCTGGAGCGAAGCCACAGCGCTGCACTAGGGTGCACCAGCTGCCGGGGCCACGGCAGGGCAGAACAGAACCGATGAACTTCCAGCACTCATGTGGCTTTTTATTTCATTTGATATAATGTATTTAAGTTCACAAAATGTTCCCAGGTATTCCTCCAGGGACAGTGTGGATATAGTCATACCACCCCGTTTTGTCCTAACCTAGTATCTTAAAAAACAGCTAGCGATGCACTACACTGAAATGGATACGTTGTTCTCGATAAATTGTGACTGCACAAGCTACCAGAGAAAAACAAAGTTCACTGAAGTCAATAAGAATCACCCAGAAGACAACAGGAATCATAAGGTAAATTCATTTAGATTTGGGCATCAGTACACTGGTTACATATCGAAATCATATCCAAATACACTGAAAAAAACACATGAAGATACGACATGTTCCAGTGTATCTACAGGAAGAAACATGATATACACCCAGCTGTAAGGAATTCAAGATGCAAAACTCTGACTGTCCAATGATCAGTAAAATAAAACGTAATCGGAACATCATTCAGCATTCTATTACAAGTTTAAGCCCTTTAATAATTGTATCTTAGACACATGTGTGCACACATACGTATATGAATGACGGCTTTCATTCAAAATAGCTGAAAAATGAAATACTTTTGTCAAAATAGGAACTTTGAGAGTGAAGCTGTCATCAGCACTCAAAGCAATTCCTGCCAGAAATGAAGATGTGTTAGATAGTGATGATAAAAATGAAAAGGTGAAAAATTAATTTCCATGATGTGGATTAACCCTGGCAGGCAGCCAAGCACCACAACAGCCACCCGCTCGCCCCTCCATCCCCCCCTGCTGCCCCCTGCCAGAGTGGGATGGGGGGAGAGGAAAGGAAGAGTAAAAGCAGCAGAACTTGTGGGTCGAGATGAAAACTCTGTAAAAAGCGAGAAAGTGCAAGAAGAGAGAAAGAAAACAAGTGAAGCAAAGGCTGTCGCTTATCACGTCCCATAGGTAGACCAACGTCCAGTCTGTTCCCGAGCAAAAGATGGCAAACCTCCCTAAAATCCCTCCTCTCCGTTTTTTTGGTGCTGAGCGGAACCGCGTACGCTATGGGACATCCCTGTGGCCCCGGCCGTGTCCCCACCCAGCTGGCAGACGGAGCAGGGCTGGGCTGTGTCAGCACCGCTCGGCGACGGCAGAAACCTCCCCGTCACCAGCGCCGCCTCGGTCACAAACCCAAAACGCAGCGCCCAGGAACTGCTGTGACGAAATCTAACCCTGTCCCAGCCACAGCCAGCACACCTGACAACAGCTTGGACAGCCAGCCTGTTTACGGGAAGGCTTGAGAGAATCTAACAACTCTTGTACAACCAGCAGGAGGAAAAAGAGAAACAGCAGCAGACGCGAGGTACCGCTCTGGTATTGCAATAAAAGACTACTGGTCAACAAATTTCAGGAAACCAATTGAATGAGATTTTAATCGCTAATAAGTAATTACCTTTTGGCTTAAGCTTCAACATAATTTCTGTTCTTTTTACTCCTTCTCCAGGTTTCATACTGTCTCAGTGAAGGAGAGACGTTTCAATGCGATGGCCAGCTATGTTCCCAGGTTTCAACCCCAAAATTCTCAAATATGGGTTATTCATAAAACCTACCATTACAAATTCAAATGGTCACCCCACTTGGAAAGTTCTAGCTAAAACAGGAAGAGAGCAGTAGGTTGCACAAACTCAAATTATTCATCGAAACCTTCTCGCAGAAGAACACTGCCTGAAATATCTTCACTTCCTAGGGGGCAAAATCTGCTGTTGCACACAGCTCAGAATGCTACAATGGAGTCACCTCATCTTTTCCTAAAACAGACCAAAACCAAACCGAAAATAGGTCTGATGAATCACTTCAGCAAGTTCAAAAGAAACCCAGCTAAGACACAGATACCCGTGCGGCGGCGGGCTGAAGTTTGGGAGCCTCAGCCTGCAGACACGCAACAGCCCTCTCCTGGCGTTCAGACCCCCGCGCCCTCCCGGCCGGCCTCCTGCCCGGCTGCTTCCCAGCTCCCGGAGGCTGGAGCCCCCGCGGCGCAGCCCACCGCACTCAGCGGCTCTGCCGGGGCGCGCAGCCCGCAGACACCGGGCACCCACCGCCTGTGCTGCTGCTCGCTGCTGGGACTTCAGCTGCACGCCGCCTGTGACACGCAGCACGTGAAGCCAGCGGAGCTCCGAGCCCAGCAGAGGAGCAGTCCATGGCAGAGCTGAGCGCTGGCTATCGGAGAGCGCAATTTGCTGAGGTGCTGCATTAAGAGTCTTTCCTACAGTTAAATGGGTTTTTTTTAAATTTCATTGTATACCTATTTCATGGTCCTGGTGTGGTGTCTGCATTTACAGACAAGTCTCCAGATTGTTGTCTGTTACTGTTGAAAATATTTTTGGACCATGATATTGTTTGAGATCTTGATAATATTCTTACTGTGTAACTGTCTTTTTTTCAACACCTCTACTCACAGGTCCATGTAAAAACACAGACCTCTTTTTATGTGAATCAAGTCTACAATAAGAAAATGAGGAGGGCTGAAGCCATGTCTAACTTCATACATTACAATGATTAATTTTTGCTATCATTAAATAACTAGTTCTAACTAGTATTTTGAAGTGGAGATATAAAATATAAAAGTATAATGCAGCAGGTTTACAGCAACCTAATGTGACAGAATATGGCATTCCTTTCATTTTTAATAAATTAAATTCATTGTAACTTAATAATTTCTAGTTCAAAATATGTATTTCTGATGCTGTTATGGAAACACACTAACAACAATAAACAGATTTATTGAAAAGTTAACTCTTGCTTATGATATTTCATAAAACCACCTTTTCTGCTAGCCTGCCTACCATTTTCTCTCAAAACTTTTTTCTATATTCCAAAAAAAGTGACGTGTTAAGATAACTGTGATGTGGTCATTCATTGACAGCTACAACAAATTTGTCAGAAAAAGTTTAATCCGGTTAAGGGTAGGAGCCTTTTACTGTTTTGCCTATTTAAGGGGCTCCAGGCAGGCATAACGATTTTATATAAAACTATAATGTATGTTATATGATCGGCATAACAAGTGAAAAACCAGCTGGCTATTTCAGTGAGCGCATGCTGCCTTCTAAAACACCACACTGATGTAGGTCCAAGTCCCATTTTAGCCCCAAGGAAAAAAAAAAAGGAGTTTCCTCTTGGTTTTAGTCATCAACACAAATAAAATTCCTGTGTGACCGCTGGGTCCTTGCCCGGCTTTCCGCGCGTACCTGAAGTACGAACCACTGCTGGACGAACAAAGACCCAACGCTCCACGGCTTTTGGTTGTACCTGTTCACAGTCTCTGTGAGTACAGCATCCTTTTGTGGGGTGTTTATGGCCTTTATCCCACTGTGCTTTTATACTTTAGCACCAGCTAAGCATTAAAAATAAATAAATAAATAAATAATTCACTGCAGTTCTTACCTTCTCTGGCCAAGACATTCTAAATGGGTTTCCAAAGTTCATTTCAATCCTTCATGTACTGACCTGCAGCCAGCACCGTGAGCTTAGTTCTCAACTTTGTTTTCAGAAAAACCTATAAAATGAAGCAGAATTTTAAAAGTTCATTTTTTATGATACAGATATCAAAATAGCTGAGTAATTGTAATGCTTTTTGTTATAAAAAAGCATAACTCCAGCAGCGTTTTCTGCATGATTTAGTATCTTTGCTTAGTTTCCTCTGGTTTAGAGATGACCTTTAAAGGTGCCTTCCAACCTATGACTCTACAACTGCCTTGAATGGTTTGTAAAGATCAACTGTTTCACACAGAGAACATCTTAAAATCAGAGACTAAATTAAATTACACTAGAAAGCTCAGGATATTATGAAGAAAAAAAATACAGGCTTTCTCAGTGGACTATTCATCAGTAACTTTTCATTACACAGTTTTCACGAAGGAAAGAATCCCAAGCCAAATCCTAACGCACATGCTTTTCTGTAGCTCCAGGACCAGCAGCCCCGCGACCACGGCTCTAACCGCCAGCGTCAGACTAACCGCGCCGTGCCGCTTCGGCGCTTTGAAAACAAGAACCAAAAAATCCCCCCCTCCCACAAGTTTAATTAACTTCTTTTCATTTCCAGTATGTAAAATGCATGAAGTGTAAGAGTGAACTAAAGCAATGACCGCTAAAAGCCATAAGGTTTTGGGGGGAGGTTTTCTAGACCCTTTTCTGCAGCACACAGCAAAGCTTTCGGCAGCGTTCCTCCGTCTCTCCGCAGATGCGAATGCGCTGCCACTGCCTTCACCTAACGGCGCTTCTTAAAATCCTCAGCTCTTTTCGAAGCTGACTGATGTTCTCTACACTTCAATGACCTTTTTTATGATTTATTCCACAATTAGTACGTATCTCAAATCTCACAGCGTACTTCAGAGAACTCGAGTTTCTCAAGCACAGCGAATGCTTGACTTTAGCTTTCTCACAGGTAAAAAAATTAAAAAACTAAATACCTGCGAGATTATTTTGTGCTTAGAGCAAAATTTGCAGCTTACGTATCTCTGCACTGAGTCTTATCAGTTAGAAAAAATGCATTATATCTCTCTCCTTCTACTTTAAATTAAAAAATGCTTTCAACGTTATAATTTTAGATTAAAATAGAAAACGCTCGCAGAATAAAACATTTTATTTGGTAACCACAGCTAACCAACCCTGTAGCAGCCAAAGGAAGATTTATCAGTAATGTTCATAAGCACTGATCTAGACAGAATGAAGTTATTACCATCGCGGTCTTTATTGATTATCGTACCACACAATGTGACTTCAAGTGTGACACAAAGTAGCTTGAAAAATATTTCACCTCCAAGTGTTTATGTCAATAACTACAAGAAAAATTCTTTTTCTTGACCTTTTACCACAAGCAAATCTTTCGCATATTACATATTGATTTTGTGTATTTCAGAATATGGGCGATGTGTCTCAATGGATGAAAGCCTAAATGAGTTGTGATCGAAGATGCTTTCTTTTGATAAACAAGGATTAGCTATAAAACCTTTGATAAAAAAAAATAAATCACCTAAAGGAAGGAGGCAATCTGCAATAGCACACACAATTCAAGTTAAAGTGCATATGAAGATACTGGAAAATTTATCACATTCATATTCCATATGTAAACTGCTCCTTTTGCTTCTTCTGCTTCACGAATGTAGCTGTAAAAATGAGGGGGAAAACCATTTTAGAGCATGCGAAAGGCACGCACTCTTCCATGCTGGATGCCCAGTTTGTGTCTCACTGCATCGGCAGATCAAACCTGTTCCAAAAGGAAGTTAAATTTTAGTGACATCACCTGATTTCATGTAACTGGAATAAAGTTCAATCTGTCCTACTGCTCTAGAAGTCTTTTGTAGCCTTTCGTTGCATTGAACTACTCATTTGTCCACCTTGTACATGTCAAATGATTATTTTAAATCAGCAGAAATCTGTCTTTATGCTCTGAAAACTAATAAAAAAGGAAAGCCACATAACAAATATAATGGAAATTAATTAAACTTTTTTAAGAATAAAAATCAGGAACCTCAATCCCTACAGGACCTCTGTAAGAGAAGTATATAATCTCATGATGTGTCCTAGTTTTTCCCAGGCTGGACAATCCTCTCTTCCCTCAGATTCTGAGTCTATTTTTCTTATTTTACCCACATCGACAAAGCTTTGATCCCTTCTCTTACAGAAATTCAACTTTTTTTAAAATTTTTTTTCTGAAGTGACTAAATTATTATCTGCAATGACTTCTGTAAAAAGCGGTTCTGGAAAAACTAGAGAAAACACCGGCCTCGTTCCCCTGTGCCACAGATTTAGCTATGCCCAAGCCATTTCCTTCTTTCTAAGAAATTTAAAAAGCTCTTTTCAAGAGTTGATGTACGTTCTACACATCGTTGGAACAGCGCGTCGCTCTTTACGCCTGGCATTCAGAGGGATACGTACACTGAGAGCATATCCCCCAGCCAGAGACTCACCAGGCTCAAGCAGCGCGCCAGCATCCCTGGGGCTCTCTCACCAGTTGTGCCACTGGTTACTGACTTTGTGCCACCTGAAACCTAACAGATTACCTATTGTTTCCTTTCTTGGTAGGACCTGTCACTGTGATTGAAAAAAACCCTGGGCTTCTCCTATGCAACAGTCTTTTGCCTGAGCTCTAGCCAAGAGAAAAGCAAAAAGGAAACCGAAGCAACGAGCCTTTCTTCAGTCATGGGTTGCACAAGTGCCTCTGGAATTTACGTTTCCACCTAACGCCAGTGCAAATTCAAAACCAAATCAAAGCGTGCTGCTGAGAGGCGAAAAGTATTTAAGAAGTCTGGATTTTTACGATCTGGGACATTTTGCTCTTTCTTGGACCATGAACTCACAACTGGCAATTTCAACGAGGATCCCAAGAAAACACTTGCCAGACCCTTCCTTTATTTGCGGACAATAAAAATGTATTGTGTCTGATAAATCCATTCCTGGAAATAATTTCTTCCTGCTCCCGCTGAAAAGTGTTTCAATGCTAAGCTGTTGCCACTGGAAGCACAGCCTAGACAAAGCCAAAAGTAGCAGCAGGCACTGTCCTTTTTGGAAAGCACAAAGCAGTGTCTAATCTCCTCTTCTCTTCCCCGCACGGACTCTGCCTGTCTTGCCTACGTCACCGAGCGCCGTCACAAACTGGTGGGCAGGGCTCTCTCGTCTCGAATTGAGTGGGATCTGGCAAGTGCAGCCCCAAAAGCAGGTATGATGAAATATAAACACCCAGCACCTCTGAGAGATGTGGCGACTACAGTATTCATCACTGTCGTACAAAAGCTTTCCATTTTCCATAGCAACGCAGAAAACACGTCAGATTTAACAACAATAATGATTAACGGAGCTGACTCCAGGGGAAAATAAAAACCACGCAATACTGCTCTGTTTTAGAAACAGGCAATAACCAGTGTGTATCACACAACTACATTTTACTTTGAAATGTTTTTTACTCACCTTCTGAAGGACCCCAATATTTTTCTAAATTCTTTTTAAAATGGATGATTAAATTACATTTTTTGCTGATTTTGGATAACGGCAGATTATTCACCACATCCTCAGGTAGCTTATTCCCACTGCTAAGTTAATTAGTGACACAGCTATGAATGTGCCCCTAGGTTATATTCCAAGTATATCTGTTGTCACGTTATGATTGCCAGAACATTTTATGCCTGCTTTTTCTACTAGATTGAAAAGCCATCAACTACTAGACTATTATTCCCCTTATGTGTGTTATCATTAACTAAAATTCATTTTCACTTAGATACGCAAATAAATTCTGTTCATTAAATCTTTCACTACAAATCAGTTATTCCGACTTTTTGCTGCTTCTGAATCCCTCCCGATCCCTTTCTGCAGTATCAGTGGGAAAGCCAACACGTGGGCAGCATTACTGCGCAAGGGCAGCGGCCTGACCCCCCGAGGTCTACGCGCAGCAAACCTGGCGCAGCCCGCACGCTGCCCCTTGGCACTGGTTAACTGCCATACTCAAGTCCAGCAACAGCACGCGGTTTTGTCAGCTGTGTCGATCTAAACTTAACAGCATACAGGCACAATGACCATTACGGGATCAGCCCAGCATGGCAGGGGTTGGAAGGGACCTCTGTGGGTCACCCAGTCCAACCCCCTGCCCAAGCAGGGTCACCCAGAGCAGGCTGCACAGCACCGCGTCCAGGTGGGTCTGGAATATCTCCAGAGAAGGAGACTCCACAACCTCCCTGGGCAGCCT
>Ga0065711_1038828_pt1 | contig 18364 bp, 6 predicted proteins | sample Hoacrofraction12_FD_59098 | JGI IMG/M metagenome (GOLD analysis project Ga0065711, IMG submission 59098) | Hoatzin crop microbial communities from Cojedes, Venezuela - Epithelial fraction 12 v2 (version 2) | ecosystem: Host-associated > Birds > Digestive system > Esophagus > Crop | place... | reverse complement strand
CAGAGCTGCTCTCCAGCAGGTCCACCCCAAGCCTGTACTGGTGCATGGGGTTGTTCCTGCCCAGGTGCAGGACCCTGCACTTGCCCTTGTTGAACTTCATCAGGTTCCTCTCTGCCCAGCTCTCCAGCCTGTCCAGGTCTCAGAGGCTGCATCTAATTAGACTATCAGCAAAGACAGTGCTAAGTATTTAACTTTTTTTTTTTTAAATTTATGGTAGTCCCCATGCTGAGAGTAGGAATTACCATTTCCGAGGCATCATACTTGTGCTACTTGAAATTTAACCAGGGCAAGAGGCCTGAGAAAGTATTCATCTGCTAGAAGTCCCTGACAGAAAAAATGGAAGATATTTTCTGTGTTTGTTAAATTCTCGCTGTTTCTGTGAAGGTGTTTCATTGCCTGGACAGGCAGAAACCTCAGGGCCCGTGAGCCATAAAGACAGCTGCTGCCATCTTTCTGAACATCCTGAGATTTTCCTTGGAAAAAATATACCAAAGCACCTATTTCTTGCTGAAGGTGTAGAAATGGTTCACCACCCTGTATAGAATAAGAGGGGAAATTGAGGCAAATATGAACAAGATTGTGAAGCAGGATGCAGAGTCTTATCTAGAGCAAAACCCACTTTTGCCACACCCTTTCTCCCTTTCCTCTCCCAATTCCTACGCTTCCCCAACCCCAATGGGATACCAGAGGGCCAAGAACTGCTGGTGTAAATCTAGCCTGCCTGTGTTAATGGTTTAAAAATACATTTTACCCACATGACAATTACAAAAAGAGTAGCATGTGCTATACTAGAGAGTCATCCCTACTGGGTATGTAATTCCAGTGTAGATTACTTTTAAATTACCATTGCAAGATTAGCAACACCAAGTCATCAGAGATTTGTTTAATTTTCTTTCCCAGTTGGATTGGAAGCCATTTTGAATGGTTCATGGAAAAGAGGGAAGGGGGGAAAATGTCCACTCTCAAATGGAATTACTGTAGATAATTTTCACACACAATGCCATCCATAACAAGTGACTTCATTAGTCATTGCCTGGATAGCTCCTCTTTACATCCCCCCACAAGGACAACAATGGCATTAGTCATTCCTCTGGCATCTCCTTCTCTGGTGCTGCCTCCTTTCCTGGGCTCATCCCCAAACTGGACCCTGGCAAACCAGCCCATTCTCCCTAGAACCCGCACCAGCTGCTCATGTTCCCTGTCTGCCTGCTTCTTTTCTGGTGGCCAGACCCATTTCTGCCTGCCTCTCAGATGAAGCATGGTGGCAACAACCCTGTCAAATCGTTCGTGGGACAGACAGGCAGATAAGGAGCTGCTGGAATTACTGCTATCTTTTGCTTCAGTGCAGATGTGCTTTAAGAAATTCTGTTTAATCTGTAACCTGACCAGCCGCCTGAGCTTCTTGACGAATACTGCCATCAGAAGAGTTACCAGGGGGAAGAAGGGAACTCGTGACTTGTTTCTTGCTCCTTTGTCTAGTCCTCCAAATACCTCTAATCACCAACATGCATATAACCTGTACCTCACCATCAACAGTACAGCAGCATCTAGCTCAGCCTGGCCCATTTGATGGGGACAGAATGATTTTTCTCAAATATACCACTGAAAGTTTGGAATGAGAAGGTGACTAATATAGTGCTCAAGACTATGCTGCCAGGAATCAGGCACCTTTGCCCAACCCAATACAGCAAGAGTAGCTACGCAGGAACAGATAATGCAGTGTAACCTATGCGGTAATAACCTATGTACAACATAGGCTGGGCTGAATGGAGTGCCTAGAGAGTATCAGCTTGAGCTGGCAGCGACACACTGAAGACAGCAATCTTTTCTCTATCCAAAGGGTCTTCTGGTACCTTTCTAGGCCCCTTCATTCATTCATACACAAAAAAAGTATTCTTTGAATTTTTAATTTTTTGAGATAAAATCATGCAATTACGTATGAAATAGGAGTTCAAAATTAATTTTAATAAAAGGTATAGTGGTTACCTACTTATGCTTTGATCTTTATAATCCACTGCTTTTTCAGATTAAATACATCTTGGACACATTAATAAATTTGATATTAACCTTTAGAAACTGTAAAATAACCTTTCCCACATTAGGTAGAAGGTATCTGTGTATGATTCATAGCCATTTGCCTCAAGTGAATATGTTTTTTGATTGTCCCAAATGCACTTTATTATGACAAGGGTTTGCAGGACAATCTGTGCTTTAGGTTATTGCATACAAAATTGTTATTTCTATTTAAAAGTGGCATTTATTATCAGGTATTACATACGCACCATAAGCCAAGGGAAATGTGTTAGGAATTGTTTTAGTGCTCAAAGCACTACCATGACTAAAAATCTGACTTTTCTAGAACTGAATTGCTACCATCTGTCTACAATGCATTAGTGCTAAAACATCTCTTTAGCAAGCATCTGATAAAATGTATTCTTTTAAGGTTGCTGACTTCCCTGATCACTCTATACTGCCAGTGTATTACATACCAGCAGGGAAATGACTTTGTTTCTTCAGAGCATTTAAGTGATTTATGCTTCCTGAATTGTAGTCAAAATCTGTAAATACATTGCTTTTTGTTTTAATAACACTGTTTAAGAATTAGACAGTGTATATAACAATATTCACCAAAAGACTGAGGAAATAACATTCTATTGCACATTTACACCTGTTATTTTTATACTAAATTGCTCAAAACAGTACACATCTCTCTTGTTAGGAGGGCAGTGCATCACTACTTTTGACATTTCATGGACGTCTTACAAGTGCCTAAAAATATCAGGAGGGCTCCTCAGCTGGTGCTGATGTTTTCTTTGTACAGGTCAATAAAGCCATCAAGACTACTGTCTGAACAGAGGCACTTCTGCCTGACGGCAGCGGGAATAAGAGGAGAATCACTCTCATCATCCGTGTTTATATAACGTTCGATGCCATTGAGGAACTACTATTTCATTTTCATTGCAACATACAGACCATGAAATAATGTTCAGCCCCAGCAAGAAGGCATATGCAAAAAGCAATAACAGTCCAGACTAAATAAATACATCTACTATATTTTAATGCAACATACGAATTTCAGCTTTGAAGGAGACACTGCTTAATAACATTGGATAATCGCTTACAAAGAAGCTTCTTTATTGTTCTCCAAAACAAAACACTGATACACAAAAAAATTTTCTCTCCACTTACTAGTCCTTTTAAGAAATAGGCATCAGTTAAAACCCTGAGTCAAGGATGTGCTCCAGGAGCCTGAGGGCTTTGCTTCCTTGTAGGCAGCAAGGAGCTGTATTACAGGGACTGCCCTGGAGGACATTGCTTTTCTGGAACAGGAGGGCTTTTTTTCTCCCCTCCTTAAGAGCATCTAGTCCTAGATAGCCTCAGCTTTTAGATTCCTTGTGTAATCCAAGAGAACTTTCCTGAGAAAGCCAGCCCCTATTCTAGTCTGGGATATGAGCATGTCAGAAGTGAAAATTACTTTTGAGGTTAGGATGAGTGTATGATGGACATCTGACTGGTGACAGGCAAGTGATCCCAGCTTGGCAAGCTGCTCTGTCAGCTGGACCACAGTGACTGACAGACACTGTGTGCGCTTTGAGCCTATCCTCACTGCAAACTAAAATGCTTTAACTGAAACACCACGAACTACCCACTCAGAAGTTTGATCACTTTTATCATGGCCTATATTCTTTAAATGCTTTGGGGAAAAAAAAAATCCCTTGTCTAAATATAAGCTTGGATCACTTCAGCTAACAATTAATTAAACTGTCTCCATAGGCATTTTCAGTCTCTCAGGTTCTTATTTCAGTTTAGTTAGAACTCCACCTAATTGACATAAATGAAAGAACTCAGCCTTAAAAAAAGGAATATTATCAGATAGCTTTTCGTTCCAGTTCTCTGCAGATCAGGCTTATGCTTCTGCTACATTCAGTGCTTCACTGAAGTTTGCAAGAGGAGATAATTAACATTAGCTTACCGCTGCATGTTGGTTGGTATTTTAATCGCCCTACTAGTCAGACCTGGCCACAGGAAATCTTCAGAGTTAATTTGGCTGAAGGGCCCATGCCTAACTACTTAGTAGTGTTAACACCAATAAGAAAATTTAGAGGAAGTATCTTGACAATATCTCCTGCTTAGAAAACCTGGGGTTTATTACTGTGAAAGATCAAAAAAACCCCATTGCCAAATAGTACTATACTTCAAGAGAAAATCTTTTTCCAGTAAATGAATGCAGGAATAATTACTTACAGTATCACACAATACTAGCTGCTTTTTGGTAATATTTCTTAGGTGTATTCAATTAACATAGCAGGTTAGACCTTGTAAATCAACACTAATAGCTCTGAAAGGAACCGCTTGTTTTTTGAGAACATTCCAGTCCACAAACACTTTTTCCAGTGAAAACTGAACAATTACAATAAGACTGTGTTTTGGTAAGAAAATAGGAAATGATGCTAAACAAAAGGGAATGTTTATTTAGAAATTCCAAGGCCATTAATTTATATTAAGAAACTGTTTGTGCTCAGAGACTATAATCAAAAGGTGATGTGAATCATTGATCACAAAAGGACTTTATAGATAAGGAGCAAGTGCGGTGCTGGATGATTGTATTATATATTAACAACTTTCATGAGCAGCTTTCGCTGATTCATTTGGCAGGAAGTGAGCTGCCAAAAGAGATTTCTAGGGGAGGAACAATCAACAATATTTTCATATAAAATAACCTCCAGTTACTGTATTGTTCTCACAACATTTGATAATGAATGCTTTCCTGTTTAAGAAAAAAAAAAACCATAAATCACAAAAACAAAGGCAGATCTGGTTTAGTGTTATATGGCTATAAATACACATGCAGTCTGGCAAAGTAAGGGAAGGGTCTGATCAATAAAAAAAAAATTGGAGAGCTGGTAAGTACTCCTTGTGAAATTGCTGCACAGGTGGGAATTACATATATTGTAACTGCTGGTCTTTTAGAAGGAAAAAAAAGTCTGTGCCTTTATCTACCTTCTCGGTAGGAAGCTCACTGGATGTGGCACTGCTGGGATTTCCTCCAGAAAGCAGTACTTGGTTTCCATTCAGGAGACCAGGACCTCCACGGACACCAAAGTTGAGCCACACTGGGTGCTAGCACCATGCTGGGAGGCTGTTACAAATGACAGAGGAGCTCGATGCTTCAAAAGTTGAAGCTGAATCACCATAGACAGACCCAACACAACAGGACAGGTCCTGCACTCCAGGACACAGGTGTCACCAAGCCAGCTGCAAGCCCACCAGCATGGTCCCAGGGCACGCACCATGGCACGGTGGCAGCTTGGCCCTATGAGCGAGACACCTACAAGAGCAGCACAGTGAGCCAAGGCAGCAGGTCCCTGCCCTCTGCCAGGGTGAGAAAAGGTTGGTGGGGTTGCGTTATATATATTCCATTGTAGCTAGCCCACAGCGGGTGAACGTGGTGAGCCCACAAGTCCTGTGCCTTCTGGCCTATGCCAAGGATGCTTTGCCCACAATGGCAGCAGGGATCATTCAGCTTTCTTAAACTCTTTCATTGCTACCACAAAAAAAATACAAATGCCTGTAACTGATCTTAGTTATAACTTGGTTTGTGATGTGACTGCCCAAACACAACGCATTTGGGAGCATGTGGTGGAGAAAAGGATGGGACAGAGAGTATGTACCAAGGAGCTGGGGAGAGTAAAAGATGCTGCAGTATATCTTACAGGCATTTGTTGTAGGTTCTGCTCTAACTGGATACCAGTTAGATGTTATTCATGACCAGCTGTGTAGCTCTAACACAGACTTCCCTATTATAAGATTTTCTACAGTACTTGTCCTTAAATGTGTAGCAACTAAACAGGGGCAGATTTAGGAAGCAATCTATTAGAATGATTAATAAAGGTTTTAAAGACATCAAGAAGGAAAAAAATAGAATCCAAATAAGTTAGCAGTTGTGGATTTCATTCAGCACAGCACCTGACAGGGTTCTGGTTCAGCATCTTTCTTTTTTTCATTATAAAACATATAGCTCTTCTCTGACTCAGGAAATCCGACTTAGGCAACTATGGAAATATATTATTGCAAAGCAAAAATGCCATGAAATCAGGAGCCATGAAATTCCACTTATTTCACCACAAATGACCATCAGAAAAACTACTGATTACCAAAATCCTGTCAAACTTACAAAAAAGATTCTAAAGAAAGCATTTTCAGATTTTTCTGTTAGAAAATCGTGACGTGTTTTGATAGGTCAGCAAAACTAATTAACATAACCGGAGCCTGAAATCAAGATACAGCTCATGTACAGTTAATGTAAATACCGACTTCAGAAATGGTTTAAAATATCAGATGTTGATGCCAAATAAATACTCACACTCTTACCTCTGCTGGTAGATCTTTTCCAGAGAACACGGACATCACATCTCTCGAGAACAATCCATTAGAAGATTTAAGCTGTGCTGATCACGTAGCTTGTCCGAATGGCAGCTCAACCAACAAGTAACTGTAGTCTGCCCAACCAGCACTGGAGGAAAGACAAGCTTAAATAATTAATCATGGCAAATCACAGATAGTGGGAACATCAGAAATTTCTGACCTGAGAATCAGTTGTTAATAATGTAAAATATTCTAAACAATTCACATGCAAATACTGTAACTTATCAAGACAATGAGGATACGTTAAGCAAACAAAATTTATAAAACTGCAGAACAAACTGCATTCAGCAATGTAAACAGATTTTGGTAATTAAAAATCTATTATTTAAAGTCCAAATGATTATTTAAATTGCATTTTCCCTATTGCATACACCAATCTACCTGAGATAGAGAGAGGCATCAAAAAGATCTCAGGAAATGTTACATATTCAGTGGAATTAATTAGTAGCAAATGCAGAGATTTAACACAACTTATCTCCAATTACCCAGGAAAGACAATAAAGATATCTGGGTCACATCAAGAATAAAACCAAAGCATTGGTCGCATCAGGCCTGATATTAGGCAGCAAGAGGGATGCATTGAAAGGTTTAGAATGGTTTCATTCCTCCATTCATTAGCCAGAGAGGTACATTTATAAGACAAACCAATGAGAGACATGCAAGATGCAATCCATGGAAAACAGGGTAATACCGAACCTTCACCAGTACTGGAAGGATTCAGATTTGCACTGTACATAGCGATTCTGAGGAAGTTAAAAAGCAAACAATTATTTGACTCAGAAGAATTGATATTGATAACTTAGGAATATTTTTATATTCTCTCCTCTTACTTTAGGACTAGTGAGAGAAACATTCCTGCAGTCAGTCCAATTATTTGTTGAAAAAATTGTCAAGCTCAAATAAAGAGTGATTTAATATATTTGTATAGTCATATATTTTATATATTTATAATTTTAGATAGTTATCAAATAAATAGATATATATCTTTTCTCTCTAATAACAGGCATTAGAGAAATGTGTAACTGTGGTGGGGTGTCACTTTATTAAACAAGTCTTGTCTTGCTTCATAGATTTCAAGTAAAGAAGATATGTGCCTTCCATGATTAATCTTCTTAGTGACTAATTATAGCTGGAGATGCTGTCCCACAAGAAACTTGTGTCTTAGCCATTGCCTGCCACCTTTCTCCCCCACCTCTCAGTCTAACGTAAACTTTACACTTATGGTTCCCTTTTCCTCTTAAAGGCCACATGTCATTTTCAGAGGTGATGAGCCCAGCAGTGTAAATTCTGTCACCTGAAATGGGGAATATAACATTGTCCCCCGTGTCTTCTTCAAAATCTTAGGGGAAAATTTACTCAGAGACAAAGTAATTAAGGTTTCAGATTTTTTTTTTCTTTTTTAATGCTTTGACTCCAAGCTTGCTTTCACAACACAGGTGTTTTCCTTGCCCAAGACAAGCTACCAACACACTTGGAGCCCACCACAGACCACTGCCCAGGCACAATGGGAAGGAAAACCAGCCTTAACTACGAATTTTCCTGTGTATTTTAACCAGACACTTAATGATTTTTTTTTTTTTAAATGTAGGGTTTGAGTTTGAATAGTACTTCAAGTACTAAACTGTCTCCTTAATGTTTGAAGGGGATTAAGTTCAGAGTTCATTGTGTTGTCTGTCATTTTAAAAAGATTAGATAGTTTAGTTCGGCTCCTACTGGCAATGTAAAAGTCTCTGTATTTATTGACTGTCTGGAGTCATTATCAAAGCTTCTAAAACCAATCGACACCTTGTAAACAAAAGTCCCATTATTTTAGTGATCCTGATAAGATTTACATGGTACCCACATTTTTGTTATGATTAATTGAACTGTTAGAGATATTCATACTGTAACAGGTTATATGCTAAATGATTACATATTCAAGTAGCAAATTAAGCTTTATGTTGGTTTGGAAAACATGAATGAATGTCTTACTTTATGTCATATATCTTACATACATACATCTTACTCTATGTCATATGTAACTCATAGTTTTGGGTTTGGATCAGGAAAATTCAGAAAGGTTTCAAATATTCTTCCAGGTAAAAAGATCCTTTCAAAGGGATGAAATGATATTTTAAATTTGGGGAGTTTTCTAGTGACTATTAGTAAAATGAGTAACAATATCATGTGGAGGAATTTGACATACTAAAATAGTAGATTATGGTCATGGAGTAGGAAAGCTGTACACCTACTTGATAATTGTTAAATTGTATGAACTATTTATTTTTCAAATAACCATACAAAAATCAAGTTGAATTGAAGGTCCAGACTTCAAAGAATTATTCTCAAGAAACAACTGAAGGGTTTTAGTTGGTTTATGAAGTGGCAAAGCTAAATGACAGGGCTGTCAACTGAACAATCACATTGTAAATATTACCCACATAAGCAGTCCTGTTGATGATGCCCCAGTACCTGCACTTCCAAGTCATGTGCTATAAATACAGCAATGCATTTCTTTACATTTTTGAAGTAGAATTATGCATTTCACTGTAATTATTTAAAAGAAGATGGATTATTAAATCATAAAGCATAACTGACAGACTAAGCATGTTCAATTTAATTTGATAGTTTGGGCATAATTTTATAACCATACTGTTACAGCAATGTTCTTTTCACTGTGATCATGAAAGGAAGTAAGGAAGTTAAACTACTCCAGGAGAGGTAGGATCTTTTCTTAGACCTGGTGATACAGTTGGTTAAAAAAAAAAAATGTTTGTGAACGCCCAACTTACACTGAGCACATCATGCAGCGCTCTGACAAACTGGTTTGAAGGAAAGCCTGTTCCTATTGAACTTCAGCTCACATTGTGCAAGAAGTGTTTTTTTGTGTGGTGATCCTTCTGCTGAACTTTTGTTTGCTGACATTTGAGAAATACTTGCTACTGCAGATGTTAATCCAATGGTGTTAATAAATCAAATCAGTTTGTTAAAACCTCGTGTGTTGACAGTGCCAAGGTATCCTGTAATCTGTGACAAAAGGATCAATAAAAGCACATGAAAACATTACCACTGTGGGACAATATTGATTTTTGTCTTAGAAATACTTACTTAGCTCCTGAACCAAATCGTTAAAATCAATGGAAAGTCTCTCATTGACTTCACTGGGCTTTGCATCAGATTTTTAGACTGACAATTCTTGATTCAGGTACTGTTTTTAAAGTTTGCAGGTGTAGAGCAGGGTCCTGATCTTTAATGGCAAGTCCCTGGCATGCCTGTGATGCAAATAAGAAATACCCCCAGGGACGGTTCCATTGCGTGGTTTCTTAGGAAATACAAATTTAGAAATTCTGCATGATAGGCAAAAATTTAATCTCCCACCATTGTTACTACTTCTGTTTGTGTGACATGGTTCTTCAAATTTAAATCATCTCCTTTTTCATCATATTTAAACACAATGCTTTAAGTAATGCCTTTTCTCATTAGAATAATTTCTCAAAGAATTTATAGTCTTCAAGGTAAAGGTCTGTGTAACGGGATTATAACCATAACAACTACACAATAGCATCAATAGGGGTACTTCAGTTGCGTTTTTTACTTTCACAGTGCTTGAATTTATTGCTACACTGTAAAGTCTCTATTCAGAAAAAAAAAAATACATTTAGCTCAATTTATAGAGCTGACTTTGCCTGAGAAAGATTAGAACTAAAATGATTTGAGATAGAATCAAAGAATTCCATCTTTTTAATTAGTCTGTTAAAGGCAGGAGCACCTAATACAAATATTTAACTCCGTTGTCGAACACTACTGCTGAAGTCATGAAGAGGAAATTTATAGGGAGCTCTAAAGTCACTTGACAATTATTTTCTTGGGTTATGACTTCTCAAATTGCTGTTTATTGCCAATAGCACTACATTTCAACATAAATAGGATTTGTGGGATTAGTGCACTGTCCTGGTAAAGATGTTTAATCTTCACTTTAAATGAGATATGGTAATTGAACCTCTTTCTTTTTGTGTAAGAAGTGCCTTTAAACAAGGTTAGCTATTTTTATACACACTAATGAATCACTAGCTAAAAAACCTTTTTGGTCAGATGCCAGACTTGCCTTGTTACCTGCTGTTCTCAGTAAATATAAAGCATGAGGTGAAGAGGGAGAAGAGGAAGGGAAATTACTACTTAATGTTCTAATAAGAAAGAAGGCATTTAACCAATAGTCCTTAAAATACTTCAGCATTAATGGGATTAAAAACGAGAAAAAACGAAATGAAAAAAAAAGATCTCTTGGCCACTAAGTAGCTGGTTCAAATTCAGCCCGCTTGCTGTTTAAAAAAGTCATTTGAACATTTTTCGGGTTTTTTAGTAAGTTTTATGAACTCCTTTTTTGCAAGTGGACTGAAGCACAGCAAACCTGAGCAGAGAGCTAGAGACAGGATTACGTCTCAGTTTTAGGATAAGCCCTTTCAAGCACAGTGAAAGAATGCTCAAGATTCACAATGTGATTTGCTTTGTCAGAGCCCAAACAACTCCAAAACTTCTAGAAAAATAAAGGACCCAGGCTTCTACTGGTTGCAAGATAGCAAGCATTTTAAGATCACTTTAAATAGTTGAGTACAACACAGAGCTGCTTATTGTTGGACTCAAAGTCCCATGCCATAGGCAATCAACATCTTTGAGACAGTCTCAGCAGCACTTAATACTGAGCCTTCCAGTTCTCCTTCCTTAGCTACAGGGGTCATTGCAGCACCATTTGCAGGATGAACGTACCATACCTGGGCATTCCCAGCACAAACTTTCCATGTAGGTAGGTATATGTCTGGGGGCGAGACACAAGTGGTGCTCTTTTAACATTTGCTGGTTTCAGCTAGTGAATTATGGAACCCTATTTTTGCATTTTCGGCTTCCCTTGCTGTCAGGGTACAGTTGACTTCTCTTTCTGTGAGGCATCAGAGGCTGCACTTACGCCAGGAAACTAATCAGAATTGGGACCTTTTCTGTGGCTCTGTGGGCAAATGGCACAGCACAGCTCCCTTCCACGAGTCTAGACAATCTCCCGCTGTATAACAGTAGGGCCTCGTTCTTTCTGACCGTTGGGAACCAAGTGGTGGCTTCTGCCATGCCCAGGCATTGCAATGAGGAGAGCTGGTTGTTACAGGCGACAACTGCCAATAAAACAAAACAGACATTACAGGCCTGTGCCCTGTCCTGGTGTTCACCCATATGGATGCAGCCAGGCACATGACCAGCGGCTCTGTGATCCACCCCGAGACCCAGCTGCACTTGGCATAGCAGTATGACCACTGTCCCCACACATACAAATTTTCAAAGGGCCCAAAAGTCACCAATCCACTGACAGGCACCATTGCCCAAAAGGTGAAGCAGGAAGGATTCGCTGAGGATGCGCCCTTGCAACCGCTGGCCCTAAATATCCCACCAAAACAAGAACTTTCCCAGGGTCCCAGCATGAAGTAACCAGGCTCTCCTCCCTCAAAAACATTGCAGAGTCCAGCCATGCAAAAAAAGAAAATATTTTCCCAGCGATATTTGAAATCCCTTCACCCAACAGTGAGAGACGGCTTGAGGCAGGGGCAGGAAAGGGAAGCGGCAGCGCAGCTGCCTCCTTACTCGGTGGGGAAGCCAAACCGCCAAGCTGGCCAACCATGACACATCCCTGCAGCCTGGGCACAGCACACCTTGGAGCTGGATTTGGGAGTTGTGTGTTTTTCCCAGGCTGAAGTTCTCAGCACTAGAGAAAGCATTCTCCCTGCTGGGTCTCTTCCTAGAAGGTCTCATTTTGTACATTAGGACAAGTTCTTGTTTTTCATGCTGAAGAAATGAATCTTTGGTCACTTCCGATTTCTGTCCTGAGGAACAATTCCCATTTTGTGTGACTGCCAGGAAGCTGCTAAATGACTTCTTGGTGCCTTAGAAGTGTGCCTTCTCACGTCTGATGTTCCCAAAAGTTAACATGCAAATTCATCAATGTTATTAGGGCACCAAATGCAAAGAAATATACTCATCAGCTGTCCCTTCTTTCAGAAAATGATCTCATCTTCCTCTCCCTTATTTTATCTTACAGATTTTGAGACAGTGGAATTCACATTTGTAGGTCACTTGTCTGCTCTGTTTAATTCTTGTTAATGTTAATTCTTGAATTTCTTGTCAAATTCAGAAATGTCTGGTTAAGAAAGTAGAAATGTTGTATTTCTCCTCTCCACTCCACTCTTTCTGTGCTCCCTTGTGAGAAGCCCAACTGTATTAGACTGTAGCTGTGATCTTCTCTGCCAAAATAATGTAGTGACATTTCTGAAAACTGGTGAACGATTGTTAAAATTCATCCATGGCATTTTGCAAATATAGAAATAACTTCAAGATAAGCCATTCAGATTGCATTAGTAATATAACTCTTATCAAATATCATTCTTCACCTATTTTAACTGCCTTTTTGTATAACAATTCATAAAAAAAAATTAGAAGTTGTTCTGTTTAGTTTTATGATGCCTAAATCAGTGGTGTCCTAGCAACAACTCATGCAACAATGAAGTCATGCCAACAGATCCCATATTTTTCAGGATTCATCAAATCATTCTTTCTGCACATACAGCTTTCATAATTCTTCCTTCTCTATATACGACACTGTATGGAATCATGAATCACAAACCCAAAAAATTAAAGTTTATACATGTTTTCAAATGTATTAAAGCACCTGTCATTAAAAATGAAGATGTTAAACTTTCTACAGGTTAGAAGGTAGTGGAGTTTAGCAAATGGGCCAGGGTTTGTACATAGAGCTGTCATCTTTTAGAGAAGACCAGAACTATTCCACTCTGCTAAAGTCCCTTTCAGGTAACCCACTAGCATATTTTAATTAGATTATTTTGATGTCATACTTAAGCACATTTGTGCAAGGGGACACAGCTAGTGCCTCATAGCTAGAGGGAAAAAAGAAAGTCCTACACTAAATATAATGAAGCATAACAAAAGACAATTACATCATTCTGCGTGGTGCACTTGTATTTACCTTCTGCTAACGGCACAGTACAGCAGACCTGGTGAGATATTCCTAATTGCACTTGCTGGTTAATTTAATGGTCAATCACTCATTGACTACTGCCAAGAATTCAGAGCTGAGGATCTTGAGTTGTCTCTCCCTATGGCATTTATGTGGTTAACCAAGGTAAGGTCTATACCCATACACTCAGACACCAGCTGTTAAAGTGCTAAGAGGTCACTAGACACAGTTTCTAGAGGTCTAGACAGGCTGTAAAGAAAGGAGCATTTAGCAGAGTCCTGGCTTTTATAGACTCAAGAGCATCCTACTCACAAGTAGAGATCTACTCCAACATGAGAGGAACCCTCAAAAAATAAACCAACCTCCCATCCCAGTCTGGCTAAACAGATTTACAAGAAGATTTTGAAACAATGATCAGTGTGAAGAACATCTGTGTTACCCACAGAAATTCTTGTTTAGCATAAACCCCCACATTTTCATAAATCAGATACTACACAACCATACAGACATAGGTCTCCCCATTTCTATCAGTCCTTTAAAACAGAACTGGCCTACTTAAATCAAATACACAATTCACCAGGCAAGGACTTAAAGACATGAACTTACTCAGATAAGGACTACTGTCAAGCTCTTTAAAACTGTGCAACTAACTTTGAACTCCTTGAAGTAGGTTTACATTCAATATTGAATCCAATCGTAGAACCTCATCCACTACTTTGCTCATCGAATGCAACTGTTCAGAAAACTGTGCCTATATAACATATCCAGTCATACCCAAAACCAGCTTGCATATGTTTTCAGAAGTCTTGCGTCAATTATATACAATGTCATAACACCATAGTAACCAATAACCATACCTGCCTTTGGCAAACATTCATCCAAGAATGATAAATGTGCCAAGCACTGAAAGCTATATCATCTTACTCCAACTTACTCAGCTTCTGGATTTCTTAATACTTCTAAAGCAGCTAGCAACAACTCCAGTTTCCAGTTTTTGCATCTATTACAAAAAGTACTTAATTTTGGATATCTAATTGGCCTCAAGTTCAAAGTAATCCTTCAATGACCCTTAGAGCATATTGCAATGAAAATGCCTTTGAGTTCAATTTCCGTCTTTCTATCTAAACTCACATGCACATACAGATGTTCTTTCTGATTGTAGATAGTCTTTTCAAAGACCGCTTAATATAAAAGCAGAGAATACTATGGAAAAATTAAAAATAGAATGCCATAGTATCTGTATCATGGTAATATATTTACATAGGTATATAGCTAGGATTCAAAAGGCAGCTCACTACTCATTGTGTAATGGCAAAGACAAATGACTGACTTTTAGTGAGCACAGCAGCTACTTAATACAGAGCTTAGTCATTTGCTTGAGAATAATTTTAAAAGTCTGAGTTCCTGTTAAGAGCAATGGAGAAACCAATAAGTAAACCATTACTTAGTAATGTTTCAATAAACTTTAATATGTGTCTTTTTTGAACTGGCGTTTATCAGCTGCTGAGGCAGCTGTGATGAAATTTTTCTTTGGAATCTAATTACTTGTAAGACTTTCTTTTGCAATCTATTTTGCTGAGTAGTTTGCTGCAGAAAGTTTTGTTTCTATGGTTTGCGTTCCTAACTAACGGCACATACACCAAATCCAGGATTAAATATTTTAATGTTTGTACTTCTTTAGCCCCTTGAAAATTTGACTTCTGAAATCTTGCAGCATAATCAAAGTGATAAGTCATGAAAAGGGGTAATGTGTTAATAATTTGTTATTCATATTTAGTATTTATAATAATATGATAAGCTACCTCATTGCCTTCTAGTATCTTTTGACTGACGAAGGACCATGGGATTTCATGTGGTCTTAATGTAACAGCTGAGGATTCTTGTAGCATTGAAGAATCTTTGTCAACACCTGGCTCTGTGATACACTTATTCTATTCATTTTTGTAAATAAAGGATCTAAAGAGCAAAAAGTCTTCATTAAAACTGGTAAATTGATTTGCCAATCCCCAGCCTAACAAGCATAGTCTTCAGATTATTAACTGGAACCAAGGTTGATTAGACCTGTGGCTACCCTTTAGATACATTTATTTATGTCCCATGTTTCAAACGCACCATCCTCTTGTGCATCTGGGAATACAGTTCTGCATCTGCAGAATAGTCAGGGTGGGTCATCAGGAACTGAGTACGTGAGACGCCAAGTTGATCTACAGAGCCAGAATCTCTTAAGCTTAGGGTCAAATCCTTCCTTCTCTGCTTAAATACAGAGACAGACTTCTGGTATATACATGCACTGCCCAGTAAGTCACACTGCTAGGTGAAAGCATAACTACGCTTATTGCTCAAGATTTGCTAACCTTTATGTCTTAAAATAAAAAAACGCATTTTATGAATGCCTTACTGAACACAGTACATCTTCAGTAGCTCCCTATGAGAGCCCCACTGAAGCACATCCCATTCCAGGTTAGCTGGTCAGGAGTGATGCTGCCACAACAGACACACACAGAGCTGCTTAGGACTGGGATAATACATGTCTCCAGAAACAAACACAACAGCTTGTTCTCCAGCACGTTAAAACAAGATAAAACTAATTATTTGGGACACAAAAACAAATCCTATGTTATTTAAATGTGACAGCATTTTGTTGTTCTAAAAGAGCCTCTCTGTGCTCCCAAACGGCTCCAATCACCACAGCACTGGAGCATTGCAGAACCACGAATGAACTTACTGTGCTGCTTTGAGTTAAGGAGATATCAGCTGTTTCACAGATGGAAGTCTGAAGTGTAGGCTGATTTTACTAAATAATTTGGCCAATGTTAAACTGCAAGTGAGTGGCAAAGCAGAAAATTGAATCCAGATTTCCCAAACTCCAGCCCAGTATTTTCAGCACAAGACGACCCATGCTTTGCAAAAATGGGTGCCTCTGGTTTATTTCTGGTACTTCCGGGTTCTGATGGGGCTGGAAGTATTCCAGCAAAAGAAGGAAGTGGAGAAGAGTGTGAAAAATGAAACAAATGCAAGCATAACCAAACTTTTTTCTGCAACCTCAAACTTGTTTTAAGTTGAGGACAAATCTTAGAAATTCTTTTTTCAAAGCAAATCAATGTCTAAATAAAAGTCTATGACTTGGGATCTGAATTTCCTTTTTAAAAGCAGGTTAATAACTGTACCTAAAAATATGGAAGAGGATAAAGCAGTTTAGAAAGTCAGACATTTGAGGTTCAATCTGAACTTACTGCCGAGCATAGTCTTATGGAGAACTGTTGCCCAAAATGTTGGTTCTGTAGCCTAGGATACAAGTTGCCTGACCTCTCCCCAAACTGGATCAAGGAATGAGAATGGCAGAAAATAAGTTCATTTTCTTGATAGAATTAGTTTTCTTCTGTTTCGGCTCTCTCTTAACTGGCTGACTGCCAGGTCAGACAACCACTGCCCCGGTGCACAAAAAGGGGCAGGAAACTATGGCACACAGAGAGAAGTGGGACCACGCTTTTCAACAACAGATAACTGCCAGAGCAAAGCTAATCTAACACCAAACCACATTAAATGAGGAAAATTTGGTCACAAATTAAGGTAGCCATTTCTTTTGGACCGAGAGGAAGAAGGGCCTCTGTCCTTTGCTTTTACTCGCCTGGAGTATTTTTCCAGACTGGTACCACCATGGCTGTACAAATATTATAGTCTTCTGAACAGCTAAAACTTCTATGGGATAGAGTAACCCATCTCTGACAGAGTCATTGATGCTAAACAGACACAAACTGAGGTTGTGGATCCAATGTTAGACTATCTTGTAGGATAAGCGCAGACCTGATCAAGCATGAAAACCATAATCACATAAGCCTTGGTTAATCAGCTACATTTAAGCTTAAAAAAAAAAAAATCAAACAAAAAAAAATAGAGAAAGTGTGTGCTGTGCTTTATGTCATAGAGTCCTGCATTTCTAATCGGGTACAAGGTTCTGTAAAACCATCTATTGGAACCACAGCCAAAAATTTACACACATTGTATAGAAGCTTGTCTGCATACTACAGTGTAATTGCTTCAGCTTCCAGAAGGCAACAAATTGCTAAGATAGGTGTTGTTTTTCAGTTTAGCACCAGGCTCCCAACAAGATGAAAACAGCTTGTGGTAAGTATAATAGCTATCAGGCTGAACAATAGCAATTAGAGCAACAGCCTAAACCCTGTGGTGTCTCAGGAAAATGCGTGAACGGTCTTCCTAGTGTGGTGATAAGAAGTCTAAATTAACATGTATTAGCATCCCTGGGAGTTCTACAGCAGCCCCAAGCCAAGAAATTATTAAGCTGGTGCTTCTTCATCCTGGCTGACCTTTGTTGGATTTAAGCAGAACTTAGCTGACACCATCTTACATGCTTTCCTGAGCAGGGACACAAGTGCCCTGAATCAGGTCCAAAGAAGAAGGAAAAGAAAAAAAAGAAAAATAAAACCACAGAAGGAATTATATTTAAAAGCATCACTTTAAATAGAAAAGTGAATCTAGTAATTCAGTTGATTAGACTTTCCATGCCCACTGGAGTCCACAAGCCAGGGGGTATCAGGAGAGGTGGACCCTCTAGACACGCTCAGTGACACATAGGGTACCATCACCTTCTTAAATATTCAAGATTTCATAAATACAAAAACCAAGTCTATTGTATTCATCAATGTAGGCAACAGCAACACCTATAATTACAAACAGCAAAAAGAGATCAACATGATGAAGACAGTAAATGCCAACACATCGTTGCCACTCCCTTGCCCCCCCCCCGAAAAAGGGCAGTTGAGTTGTAGAGTGCAGTTTTAGGGTGTTGTGACGTTCCACAAAGCAGAACTACACAAAACTTCCAGTTTTCACTGTGCAAATGCACGCATGTGAAAAGCTATATGGCTGCTTAGTACCCGTAAACTTGATTCACAGCACCGATTATCCATACTGACTAACAAAAGCAGGGTT
>Ga0065711_1038827_pt1 | contig 18365 bp, 9 predicted proteins | sample Hoacrofraction12_FD_59098 | JGI IMG/M metagenome (GOLD analysis project Ga0065711, IMG submission 59098) | Hoatzin crop microbial communities from Cojedes, Venezuela - Epithelial fraction 12 v2 (version 2) | ecosystem: Host-associated > Birds > Digestive system > Esophagus > Crop | place... | reverse complement strand
CCCCCCCCATTTCATTTCAGGGCAAATACAAGTAATTTCTCTATGGAGATGGTATTTAATGTGGTTTTAAAGATGCCGTAGAAGTATGTAACCGTGAATACAGATTTTTATTTTTGCACAAGATTGCTTTTTAGGAAATACCTGCAAGTGATGATAGCTGAGGTTTGGTCAGTAGGTGCCACAAGGTAGGGAGAGGCAGAAGAGTACTTACAGTTCTTTTTCTTACTTGTTCCCACTTATTTGTCGCATTCTGGAAAGGGTGTTCAGGAACCAGGCGGGAGTCTGAAGTTCCTGGAGCTGGTGATTTAGTGATTCTTCTACAGCAGCAATCTATTAGGAGGTCTCTCTCTTCCAGCTTCTCTCCTGCTCCTAGCTATGTATTCCTCCCTCTCCCTTGTGCTCATCTGCAACCCCTCATTAAGCAGCTTTAAGTCACTAACCTGGCAGACATTTAAGTAGTGTGTTTGTAAGGCTACTGACCTAGTTTTCTGCCAGACTAGTGAGTTACAGCAGCTTGTGGGGGCTCCTGCTGTGGGTCAGCTCCAACACCTGTTAAATAGTGGGAGTGTGGAGCACTTTTGTACTGTGCTTTGAAATTTTCAGTGTTACTGGGAATTATTCTGAAAAGGAAATTTAGCTCTGCCTGCTCACTGTGTTGATTTGGGAACTACAGGGCTGTTAGATGTTGAAACAGTATCTGTGTATGTACTTAGGTTCTGCAAGTGGTGAGGTTCCTTAATAGCACACATCTATGTCCTATTTTAAGTTTAAAGAGCCTGGGACACTTCCTTCTGCTGCCAAATGGGCTGTATTTCTTCTGTTGTGTTCTTAGACCAAAGTTTCATAGCTGGCTATCTAATTTCACTCCTTAGCAGATACATTAGACTGATGGACACAATTTATTTCTGTTTGTAAAGCTGATTCTTCTGGATAATGAGATAAATTATTGTAACAATGTAGAATGTAATGTTATAACTGAACCCTGAAAATGTGAAACTTATTGTAGTATTTTGTAGAGTAATTCAGTATTTATGTGATATGCGAAATGGCTTACAAGATGTAAGCAGATAAAGAAATATTTAGTAATGCAAGATCTGGGTGATTAACTAGTTAAGTTCATAAGATACAAATTTTTAAGACTTGCAGAAAAAAGTGCATCAGTTGCTGTGTATTTTTCCTGTAACAGGTAATCTTCAAATCTGAATTTCCTTCATCTACAGATATATTAATCTGCCTTCCAAGCTGAAATATTTGCCTGCCTTTTTTTTCATGTTTTAGTAACTATTTGCATTAAGTAGATTGAAAAGATGTTCTGAGTGATCAAATACCTTTTTATATTTGATTATTGTCAAAGTTCATTCTCATAAAACTGATTTAAGGTCATTTTGTTGTGATACAGTGCAATTGTCTTGCTTTGTAATGTGTCTTTATACTTCATCTCTGTTTGAAACTCTCCCTCTTCACATTTCTTTTACCTTATCTTAGAGGAAGACCTGAGATGTTTGCATTGGACTACAGCACAAGTAGCCTTAAATTTCATGGATGCTTGTGTATAAGGAAAGGCAAGCCTGACAATTGGCAACACTTGAAATTCCAAAGTCCACTGGTATTTGTCCAGGTCATTAGGAGTGAAGTTAACTTGGGGTCAGCATAAAGAAGGAAGTAACAGATTTACTGCTAAGAAATGGCTCGGAAATGTATGTGCGAAGTAATTACATGCAGGAAGCAGTATGTGAATAGGAAGTCCAAAAAGGCCAAAACTGGTGAGTTAAAAGATTTGGGGAGAATCTATACACCTGTGACTAGAAGGGCCATCGCTGATTTTTCTCTTCAACTTGAGCGGTGGTTGCCCAACAATCTGGATGTGTTTTGGGGTATTTTGATGTGGGTTTATTTGCCCCCCCCCCAATAAATTTTTGTTTTCAAATACATAATTACAGTAATTTTCTCTACTTTTTGCATAGCTTCTGGGGGTTTCTAGAGGCTTGTCAGAGAGGAGTATAAGATGGTTTTCAGGAAGGAAATCACACTGCTAGTAAATAATCCAATGAAATTTGAATGCAGATAGTGTATGGGTGTCTGGTTTCTCCAGGACAGCTTCTGTCGTTTATAGTTAGTGAAATAATTAATGCTTTCTCTGTAGTTTATTTAAAGGGATCTTCAGAGAACCTCTTTGCATATTCTATGGAAATATGTGCAGGTTGACTACCTACAAGTCCATTCACTGAGCTACAAAAAGTGTATTAAAGCATTTCAGAATGGTTGAGCCATGTGAAGATTTTGTGTCCTGAAGTGATATCAGTAACATAGCAGATTCTTCGTATTTCTCATTTCTTTAAGTGGAAATTTGGAATTTCTTCATCTATTGGTAGAGGTACTTGTTGGTAGGTTGCTGTGATAGAAGGGGTGTGGCCTTTCAACTCCACAGAGGTCAAAGAATGAAGTGCTGTGGAATTTACTCTGTGAAGGTTTAGTAGTTTATTCTTCTTTGTACAGTTCTATACTGTAATTGTTCAATATAGGACAAGGTTGCAGCTTAAGCTTCTATAAAATTCCCATAAAACCACTGTGACTATCTCAAGTCAATGATTTTAAGAATAATTTCCCCATGAAAAAGTTCTTGGGTTTATTTCTTGGAAATGTGGATGGTATCACAGAGCGTCACACACTGAAACAACCAGCTGACAATGACGATTCACTCTAACACTCCTCCAGTCAGAATTTGGTGAGCACAAGTTTCCATTTTAGTGATCTGACCGCTGACACCGAAATTGCGTTTGTAGAATTGCTACATGTTTGATTTGCTTTTAAAGGAAGCAGTAAAGCCTAGGGTGCAGTTCTGTGGCAGGTGGATTTGATTTAAACCATGAGCTGCCAGGGACCACCTCTCTTGACTTCCACCTTCCTCCCACGTGCTCTGGCAGGCAGTTGGCCTTGCCTCCTCTCCCCTGCTGGGACCAGTGCTTCAGTATGCAGTGAAACCCTTTGGAGAGCTGACTTTTCAAAACTAACCTCCCCTTGCTCCCCTTGTTTAGTTTTTTCCCCAGATTGTCTCTCTGAATTGGTTCATTGTGCAGTTTCCTGAGTGTCAGCTCTGGCTCAAGAGAAACAGCAGTGAGCAGGGGAGGGGAAAAGGCAAAATGGTGCTAATCCTACTTAAGTTTGGTTTAAGAGGCAGTGTAATGGCCCTGGGAGAGAAAGAGAGAATTATTATTCCTGGATTACTGGATAACAGGGTTGTCTAGAGTTACTGAGCAGCTGATTAGAAAAAAATCTTTGTCTAACCACAAGTGGTCCGTGGAGCACAAGAGAGTCGGTAGTTCACAACTGATGTGTGAAAACCATATTAAACAATTTAAAACTGTATTGCCTCAATTAAAGGCTTGGCTTAAGGGTTGATGTTTTGGGAACCTGTTGTCTAAAGAGAGAGAAATTTCTTTTTTTTCATCCTCTATTCCCGTTGCTTGTTTCCTTGATTCGTAGGAGGTGGTGGCTCGATTAGGGCTTGACTATGTTGTGCTTTTTAGCTTTGGGGCAGACCTTTTCTGCAAGGAAAAAGGAACTGAATAGGTTTGAGCTGGTTATATGTGCTACACTGACTTTTGTTATCTTTTGAATTTCTGCAGTGATTTCTTTTTTCTTTTTTAACTCTGTTTCTGTTACTGGGTAAATAGCGAGTGGTGTGAATGCAGAAGTGTGTTTTTTTCTTTTTTTTTTCTTTTGTTTTATCTTAAAGGACCCATTTCTACTTGAGAAGTATTGCTTTGTGGTGCTTCCCGGCCCTTCTCTTTTGTTTCATGTGGGCCTCCCTAGAATGCTTAAATATGCTAATCCCTGGCAGCAGGAGGGTAAAGACTTTTTGGTGTTGTGAGCCTTTGGTTACTTAAGATAATAAGAAAATGTAAATAATAAAAATATGTAAATGATGTGCATAATTATTTTCTAAGAAGTATACTGCAGACAGATTGCTCTTGAAAGTGGGAGAGATAGAGTAGGAGACAGTTAAACAGCAAACTTGCAGAGCACTGGTGAAGTTTCTAGCTCTACTACTGAATTGTATTTGATGTCTTCTAAAGTGATAGATGATGCAAAAAGTTACTACTGTTGCCGTTCTAAAAACCTACTTATTTAAATCAAATGGTCAGTACAATTTTATATGAGCTTATACTTAACCTATTTATAATTTAAAGATTTCCTACTGAAAAGTCGGTTGTGACTACTTTTTTTTTTTCCTCTCCTGTTTTATCTGTTGCTCCTTTCCAGATTATTTGGTAAAGTGATAGATGCCTTACAGACACAAGCTGTTACTCTGTGGTTTTGCATCATGTTTGGTTGAGCTGTAAGCATTACATACAGAAGAATGTGCGAGTAATATCTTAAAAACTTCAGATTTTAAGAAAGTCATTTGCATTTATGAAGAAAATAAGGAACTGATACAAACTTACTTGATGCTAGACAGCTCTATGATTTTTAGAGATATTAGTGTGAGATAGAAAGAAGTGAAGGAAATAAAGACTGTTGACTTTATCACTGTAGGAGCTATTGCAAACTTGCTAAATATCAGGTGCAACATTGTAATTCCTTGGGGCACATGCAATGGAAAATTAACAAATCCATAATGTTAAACACAAAGTTAAGGATATGCTTATGTTCTGCTGAACGCTGGTCTTGAATGTTAAGCCAAAGAAAGCCATTTATCTTATGTTCATACCAAATGGCTTGGATTTGCATAAAGTCCGATTTTCTTCTTGGTGCTTAATTGCTTTTGTATGAAATATTACTTTATAATGGACTTTTATACAGTTGGATAATTTTTTTTAATGTGATCTGGTAAACAAATGTTTTTGATAGTGAATTATGGACATTTTTAACAGGAGCTTACAGGTACTAAGGCTATAATTGTCTATTCCAACCCTAGAGAAAGATACCAATCTTTTCAAGATTGAAGGAGGTCATTGCTAGCAAAATGTCTTCTTGTTGTTTTTAAAAAAATGCAAGCTGTTTCATGCTATATACCTTCCTGAAAAGAATATTGACATTAAAGGGTATTGCATTGCATTTAAAATTTCAAATTGCGTGACACCCATATTTGCATTTTGGTTGGGTGAAGCCCATTGTTGCTTTTCTGGGAAAGCTGTGATTTGATACAGTTGGTTTCTTTTTGAAGATGGTTGATACACATGTGCAGGATAGAATGGGATGATGAAAAGCAGAACTACTTAATACGTATCTGCGGAAGAAAAATTTCTAGAGGTTTTTTTGTTTTTTTTTTTTACACGCTGTAATTTCTGACTTGGCGAGTCCTAAGCTGATAATACTCAGAAGCCAAAAAATTGTACTGGAAAACATTATAGGTTTGTGTGTCTAACGTCTGAAACTGGTCAGTATTGGAAATCATCCAAAAAACATATGCAATGTAAGTGTAGGGTTTCAAAAGTATTCTACTCTGTTACTGGCACCAAGTGAATAGCTGGAGGGAAGCTAATGTAACAGCCTGAAACCTTCTCATACCCTGAGCAGTCAGCTAGCTGAAATGCCCTTTAACCAGCAGGATAATCTTTGTAAATGATGTGCGTTGGGTCACTGGAAAGACCTTTTGTCTCATACTGAAGATAAAGGTCTTCTGATCATTTTGCCCATACGTTAAGAATGCCGAGAAGTCAGTGTTGTGTGTTTTCCCTGTCTACTTCGTGTTAAACAATGCAGAAGGGATTTGTGCTACAAAAGAGTGGTTGTACAAATAAATAAGTGCAATTTTCAAAAGCACACACATGCCCCATGAAGAAGGAAGATGTGGAAGGTGAATGGCCTTCACCTGAAGCCTCACCCAGCCAGTGTGGTTTCTCGCCGGGTTGTCATGGAGGCACGGGGTGCCAGGCTGCCCATAGTGGGGACGTCCCCCTTCCTTGCTGCTCCTTAGCTCCACCGCTGCTGATCCTGCTGCTTTTCTACTTCATTACCCTAATATGGGCATCATTGATGCCTTTTCACTCAGCCTGATTCAAAGGCTACTTTAGTGTATCTAAAGGAAGAGGTCTTTCACCTCCTCCTCTCTCAAAATATAGCTTGGATAGCAAATATTCAATGGTGTGATTATGGAACTATGTTCAGCTGCACCGTTACAAAACCAGATTTAAATGAAATCCAGACTAAAATATTAGTCCAATTTGGTGAGAAAATGATAAATGGAATAACCGGTTTTTCATGATAGCAGCTTGCTGAATTACAGGTTGCTAGATATTGTGAACATTTCCGTCTTCTACATGCTGTTAAGTATGCAGAATATGCACCTCTTCTCAAATAGCCTTACATATACATCGTTATTTTTGCATTTCGCAGGTGTTATTTTGTATATATTTCACAGTCTGAGATTAACAAAGTGACATGATGATGTTAGCGCAACCCTTTTCTTCCATACCACACGGTGGGTTCCTAATTCAGTTTAAAATTAGTGATATCTAATACACAAAAGCATTTAGGTGTAAAAGTGGTTTTACATTTCAGCTGATAGCAGTGTTATGCACAAATTGAAATATGATTTGGAATGGATTGTTGCAGCAGTGGTAACCGTGACAGTGTTTTACCATGTTTGGGCTGATGGACTTACCTGCTGCCTTCCAGCATCTTTTCTCCTGACCCCTTTGCAATTCCTTCTTGTACTTTTGTCCATGCTCCTTTCTTTGCTGTTCAGATTTCCCATACCTTGTTTGTGCTGTTACTACTGTATTTAATTAAATATTTTGCCTTCGCAAAATTATCCAAATGCAGTGCTTCAATGAACAGCATGCTATGAAATGCTTTCATAGGAAGCAGTCTTCTTGCCAAGTGTCAGCTGGAGACATCTGCACCACTCTTCTGTCTCTCCCAGCAGTGGGGAGATGCTAGGTGTTACAGCATATATTATGACTCCACTTTGTGCTTGTTAAAGCTCATCCACATCTTTTATTAGGTGCAGTCTCTTGCTGTATTTATGCACTAACAAAGTGAAACATGTGAATCTGGTTCCTCTGTTCAGTTCAACGTGATCAAGCAGTAGCCTTCCCCCTTACCTTTGGGAAAAGCCTGCTCCATTTGGACAGGGCTTGCCTGGGTGGAGAGAGCAAGTGCCAGTCCTATCCTAGGATTTGCTTGGTGTGTTCATTAGATATTACAAACAGAATGTCTTTTAATGTAAGCTTTGAAGACTAAGTGCCTTTGCTAAATACTGTATACTTACTGTGTATGTATAATTTATGTGTGTGAAACAAAAGACTTGGGCTGAGAACTGCTTTCAGCGTGAGATGGTAAAGGGAAGTATCAGCGGTACAGGGAGTAAACTTCCTACATGTTAGGTTTGAGCTTGGACGGTGCTGGCATTGAGCCCGAGGACACAGGATTCTTAGTGGGTTCGTTGCTGGTAGTGTACAAAAGTTAGACTTTTCAGATGGAAGTTGACTACCAGTGGGATCTGAATGTGTGGTTTCGTGCTGGGTGTCTCCTGTGCACAAGTGACCTTTTTGAAAGGCAATGTTTTGGGCCCTATTAGTAAGGATTTGGGTTATACCCTGTAATATGGTAGTAGGTCAAACTCAATTAAATTATAATTTTAAAAGGTTTGCAAATTATTGTAGAGAAAAATGATATTTCTTTCCAAATAAACAAACCTCTAACCCAAACAGGAAAAATCCAACTCCATAACTAGATAAGAGAGAGCACTTTCTGTGCATGATTCATTATATTCTGGTGCTTTTTTTTAAACTTGAAACAAATGTAGAGCAGCTTCGAAGCAGAGAAACTGCTGTCTATTTATATAGTTTGGTTGTACTGTAATCTTTTGTCTTTTTAAAAAAACCCACAAGCTTGTAGTCAGTCAAAAAAGGAAATAATCTAAAATATGGATATGAAGCATGAAAATTACTGTAATTTAAAAAATGTGGAAGTGTGAGTGGACATTACATTCTCCAGAAAATTATATTGAGTAGTGTCACTAATGTGTTATTGTGTTTCTTTAGTTGAGAACTTCAATACTTGTTTAAAGGAAGAATCTCCTTCTGCCTTGTAGAGCTTTGTTCCTTAGTGATTTGCCTTATCAGTGGTGCTTAGAAGAGAAATCAGAACTTGGCTACTAGTGAATTCTTTTTTTTTTCTTCCAAATATTAAATAGGTAGCTGGATTTCTAACAATTTAAGTTAGAAGGGTTTCTTTTGCATCAAATGTTAGCTCACTTGAATAGCGCTATATGTAAACTTTGTTAATTGTTATAATGTATTATTGCTCGCTTTTCTTGGAGAAGAGTCGAAGTGATACTGGATAAGCTCCAATGAAGTCTGGGATATACGATATTCTAGAATGTCTGTTTGTCTCTTTATTTTGGAAGTAAAAGCCCTGCTGTCAGGCGCAGTTTTGCTGGTGGTTCTGGTCTGTTTGATGAAGGCTGTTTGTGGTGCTGGGGAGAGGGAGTTGCCAGGACCTCATTAAGTGCAGCTTGGACCAGAGCCAGGCATTCAGGGCAGGGGAGCCTCAGCATTTTCTCTCCCAGCAAAGACAAGCAGTTCAAAAAGGGAGTGGAAGAAAGGAAAGACTGCTTCACCCATCAACTGCGGTGTTTTATTGTGCTAAAGGGGTTAGCTAAGTTCTTGGATATAAACTTAGGCCCTAACTTCTGCTGGCTGCCGTAAAAGTTGAATGTGTTCCTTCCTGTCCCTCGCCTTGCTCTGCTGGGTTGGTGAGGCACGGTGACTGTAACAGGATGTTCAAAGGTCCTCCCGTACTCTTGCTAAAATTGACTCCTCTTGAGCTGTATTCTAAATCACATGAGAAAGAACATATGTTAAAGATGTAAACATCTCCACCTTAGAAAAATACAGTCTAGTTTTCACATTTCCCATTCTTTGCCACAGTAAGTTGTTTCCTAAAAATAAATATTTCCATCCACTCCTTTTCTTAAACTATAAATGATTGAAATTGTAATTTCTATGAGGCGTATGGCTATTTTTTTGCTTATATTAAAATTATATTCTTCTCTATGTCAGTTATGGGGAAAACTTCAGGTAATTTGTAAGTTTTCTGAAATAGTAACTGAGGCAACTGTGTTTTAAGAGATCAAAAAAGAATGCTTTCTGAAATGAAGTTCTGCTAGACAGAAGGATTTTCAACTCTGATGCCACTTTTTTTCCTTCTGTATTTAACCTGTGAATTTGATCTGGATAAATTGAAGGCTTTCTAAAAACCATAGTAGCTCTGAGTGGCACCAATATAAAAAGCTGTTCATTTGAGTGCTACCCTGCTGAATGTTTTGAATAACTAAGATGCAAAACTGTGCCCTGAGATACCTGTGTGAAGTCAGCCCGGAATAATTTAGTGCAGCTGAGCCGTTGTAATGTGAATTGGTTTTAACAATGGACTGGATGTGTCTGGATCTGTCTCTTGTCTTGTGTTTTTACCCAAAGTGGCCAAAAAGATTGCAGGAGGGGCAGGGGAAAGCATGAAAATGAGTTACGACCTGCTGCCAGCCAGGGCTGTCAGCTGTGAGAGGTACTGTTTGCTCATGTTAGCTGACTTGTTTTGCAAATTTGCAAAACCAACTCTTTTCCAGACTTTTAATTAGAAATTATAGCCTCCTCATCAGTTTAATAGTTTATTTAGGAAAATGATGGCATTCTTAGCACAGCTGGGGAAACCTCTTCTACCTGAAGAAATAAGTGGTGGCATTTGTTGATGGTTGTACTGGGTATATGGCAAAACTTATACAGTGCTGTTTTCTGTTTTGAGAACAGAACCTGATAATAAGTCAGAACGTTCAAAAAACTAACACACAGCCCCCTCAGACTCCCCAGGACTTGCGATTTCAGCAAAACCCCTTTGTGGAGATGCGGTAGACAGACTGTCATGCATTTAGTGTTTGAAACCTGTAGTTAACCTTTTTGTATAGCAGGGGGTATGTCTTGAAGATATTTGTTACTGTTTTTCAGATGCTGGGCTTATTTAAGCTCATGTAAGTGCTACTGAATGAGATAAATTGTAGTGAAGGAGACTGTATGATGGTGAAACACTGCTGTTTGTACAGCTGCAGATCAGTTAATAGAGACATAAAGAAGCAGGCCAGAATGGGGATCTGAATAGTCCTGTATTGTCTGAAAACTGTACACATTCTTAGTTAGCAGGGTTGACTACGGAGGAGGGAAGCAGCCTGTCCCATACTATGTTGTTATTCATTTTCTGGGAGTGGGGCGATGCAAGTGGCAGCACTACTGAGTGATTACAGTTAGCTTTTAAAACAACATTTGTTTTACAATACAGATAAATTGTCTGTGTTGTCTGAAAGAAAATGTGCTGCTTGTTTGCTTTTTCTAAAGGATTTAGAATTGCTGTAAGGACTGCACAAACTGATGTGGAGTCAGTGCAATGGTACTGTCTTTTGCTAGTAGGTCTTAGGAATATGGGGAGAAAGAAGAGTAGAGAGGGATCAACACTGAGTAGTCAGCTGGCACATCAACATATAACTAACTGATACTTGAGCTAGAGCGAGTTGATCACAATTTCTTGTAGAATATTGAATTAGTTTTTACGGGGTGCTAGCCTCAGATAGGAGAACATGTGCTGATGGCTGTTACTCTCTGTAGATTTCCTTTACGAGAAATGGTAGTTCTGCAAGTATTTTAAACAACGTAGTCAAAAGCTAAAAATTTGAAATATTGCTGACCAAGCTGAAAACCTCAGGTTTGTGTTAATACTGTAGATGTTCAACAGTTATTGATAACAGTGTATAGGAAAAGTATGACAGACCACTGCAGCTTATTTGTTTGGTAATGCTAGAGTGGGTGAAATACAAAATAAAACTAAAAATTGTCACAGAAGCTTTTGTTGTTGACTTTTTTTTTTCCCTAAGCTTGAAAATGACATATATCTTTCACATTTATCCCAAAATATCTGTTTCATAGTTTAGAAGGTTGTAGCTTTCCTTGACATAATCTAAATCAATCTGCAGGTCCTTAGGACCATTTTTTGTGACCTGAGGGCTCTACAGCCATAGGTCATGTATGTCTTCTTTATACTTAAAAGTAGCTGAGATAGTTAGAAGGAAGTAATTTAATTGAATTTTTGATTTTTCTCACAAAATATCCACAAGTGAGAAGTCATTTCCTTGAACTTGTTTAGATCACTCCCCCTAAAAAGAAAGATTTAAAGGTTCTGAATAATTATGAGCTGAATCATCCCTAGTTAAAGTTAGACAGACAAGTATATGTGTCATTTTTCTGTGCCTTGATGGCATGCCAGAAATGTGTAATCAAATTTGCATGTCTGGATTTGCATTTAGGAACTAAAGCTCCATGTATATAATTGAGAAAATATTTTTTGTCTAGATACTTGATTTAAGAATTTAGACAACAATTTAAGAAATGTTTCTGGTTGTTATTGCTGTTGATGTTAGTCTCTCTTAATTGCTTACAGGTTAGGTATTGATACTGCTTGAACTTTTTCTCCGACCTGAACTTCGTATCATAGGACATTCATCAGAAATTGCAGACACTCCCTCACTTATGATACTTAAAAATGTCATCTGTGCCTGCTGTAAGCAATGGTAAACTGCTCGTCTTTCCTTTTTACCATACTCCTGCCACTTCATTTAGACCAGGAAAGTGCAATAAGTGTCAGAAGATCACCTTGGAACTGAGGGATGACTTCTGCAAACTCAAAAAGGGGTTAGACAACAGCTGGATTAATGTAATCTTAATTGGTTTTCAGAGTAAAACCACAGTAAGCCAGAGAATCTATCAGGAATTTTCATTGTTTTTTCTGTCCATGTGTTTTTGGCAATGGGAATACAATGGAGAACTGATGCATTTTGATGGAGTGTTAATTTTTTCTTGTCTATTATAATGGCACTTATACTTCATAGTGGCATCTGAAACGATCTTTTGGTTGTTCTTGCTTCCATAATGCTAAATTTCATGCAGAACAGCGGAGCTAATGAATATAATTTCCAATAATCTTGTCACTCATCCCTGGATGGCTGTATAAAAAATATAAGCCCATGGTGCCTTTACTCCAGTCTTTTTTCCTAAACGTAGAACAACCCTGGATTAGTTTACAATCTACATAGTATTTTATTATTATTACTACTATTACTATTTTCTAAGATTTTGATTCAAGGATACACAGCCATTTCTACAAATTGTGTCCAGGTAGTTAGGCAGAATTGATGGGCAGCAGGTATAGTGAAATGTTACAAAATACTCTGGATGCAGTGTAGTGAGTCAAAGAGCTGGGCTACCAGAGAAATCTCCCATGAAAGATGGAATTCCTGCTCTGCTGAAGTATGTGGCAGAACTGATGCTGACTTTAATGAGGTCAGCCCTTGGGTTGTAAAGTGAATGGAATAAATACCTTGCATAATTCTTTTCTTGTTCTAGTGAGATTTCACACAGACGTTTGGGTGCGGGTGTCATAATATTGATTGTTGTCTTTGTTTTCAGAACTGCGAAAATAGGTGATTTTATCCAAGTCTGCATGGTCTTTGCAAGAGCAAATTCTGTGGCAGATGTCCCTGCTAGTATTTGGAGGCTTTGTAGGAGAGAGAGGCACCTTATAAAAAGCAAGATAGACATGGCATTTTATTCCATCTGGAATCTGAGTGTGTTGCATCAAGGAAGCTTCAAGAGCTGCAGTTGCTATAGTGATGCTTGCAGTGATGTTTTTCAGTACTTATTTTCTTTGAATACGTATAAAAAGTAAAGCTTAAGATAATAAAAATTGATAGCATCAGACTCATTTAGCTTTAAGTGGTGGCTTGCATGGAATCTCTTAAATCAATTTATGCATATCAAGAAAACTATATAAAATGAAAAGAATGTCTTTCTATTCATCCTGCTGCCAAGAGTAAGTTTTGATTTTTAATAGACAAAATTCTTTAGTCTTTTAAGACACTACTTGTGCCAGCATAGGATTAATGTTAGTGTATGCTTCAGCAGAAGGTGATGGGGGTGTGCGTGCGTAGATCCCATAGAATTCAATTGTTTGTAATGCTTTATAAACAGACACTGCTGTGAGGAGCTTATGTCTGATTTTAGATTAAAACACAGCAAGACATTGCGTGTTACGCTGCTTCCATTTCCTCCCCTGTTCCATTGCAGTTGATCTTGGTTGGGAAGTCAGTCGGCCGTGCTGAAGAAGAGCAGAGAGACTTCCGCAGTGTTCCTCAGCTTGTGCCCTGACATCAGCTCTAACACTGCTATTTGGCACCTGACTGGAATTTAACAACTTTAGTGCAATTTAAGTAAAGTGTAAATGGTTACACGTGTATACTAAAAAGTTATAGAAGTGAGAAATGTGGATTAGATCTGGTGGTGGGACAAGCTCTGGCTGAATTGGGAGCTTTGTACTTGCCAGAGGTCCTCTGAGAGCTGCGGTGCTGGTATTAAGTAGGAAGTGCTTTTAAGTAGTCTTTCTTTAAGCTGTAACATCTCACCTGTCGAATAAGCACCTTTTCTTTCCATTGGAGCAGCTGTGGTGTCTCTCATCTCTACCCAGAGTGCTTTCATTGAACTCTCAAGAAATTAGTATCCATGAGGTCCTTACTTTTGTGTCAAATTTGGTTGAAAGTAGCAAGTGAGCAGTGTTATGATGGGCAGGAGAGGAGGGGACAACCTAAAAAAAGAACATTTGTTCTCTCACCTTCTGCTGTCTCTGAGTTATAAAGTGGACCTGGTTAAGGAGGGGACTGCCAAATTTTTGTGTGGGTAGGAACAACCCAATACAGGAGAAATAGCCACTGCTGTCATTCTTACTGCAGGGCCGTGGCCGTCCAGTGCTGAATGCTTATAGGCCTGAACTCTTGCTGTTCTGTTTGTGGGTTTGGCTGGCAAGCTCACCAACAGGGTCTTCCACAGTGGATGCTCGTGCAAGTCACATTACTGTGTCCCTGAGAGGTTTTTAGAACGTCCTCACCTTCCTTCCCCAACAAGTGTTGTCCCATGAAATGAGAGAATGAATTACATCCCCTGTATGGGGCCTTTAGTAAGCACTTTGTAGTAGTAGACCACATGACAATAGCTGGGACAGTTTTGATATTTCTTATTTTAATATTTTGGATACATCCTTGGATGAAAGTGAGAGTTGGTTCCTGTCACAGTTAATTTATAGTCTGAATAAAGACACAGTATACTGAATTAGGTTAAAAAAATGCCAAAGTGTGGAGGACAGGTCACAGGCTGAAGAGTGCCAAAGATAGCCCACGTAGTGCATCAGCTTAATGCATGTGTTAATATGGGGGGTTTGTTGATACTTTTTTAACAGTTAAAAAAAGGGTAACTCATTTCTTCATTGTGGTAGAAATTAATTTCAGCACAAGCTTGGATGAAAAGAAGAGAGTGACTGTGTGACTTAGCAGCTGGCTCATAGGAACCATGCATTATGTACAGAGAGTGAGCTAGAGAAGGTATATTGGCGCTTATGCGAGAAACTGGTATCTGCTATCAAGTGCATCACAGGGGGAGGAGGCAAGGAAATGAAAAGCATGTTGAAAAAAATCAGTGAGAGATTGAATGCGGTAGGACTTTGAAAGGTAAGATGGGAAGTACAAAGAAGTTAAGCATTAAGAGGAGAAATAGCAAGACGGACAGAGAACCTTAGTGCTTGAGGGGTGCGAAAGGGACATTGAAGGAAGCATAGTAATGAACTCTGCGCTGGACAAAACCTACCTGTGACTTTAAATGTGCTGGGAGAGATTCTGCACTCCCTGTTTCAGCAGCTTTTAAAGTCCAAATACTACTATTATAATGATGGTATTTTATGAGTAAACTCTACTCATTGTATTCAGAAATTGCCGAGTTTCATCATACTTATCTGTATTTTTCAGCTACAAGTTAGTAATTTCACAAAGCCTGTGAACTGTCATGTCTTGTTAACATTCTTCTGTGATGTTGAAAATACCCTCAAACTTGATGTTCATATAGAAAAAACAATTCTTTTGTTCAGGACTGTATTTACATTTTTCCTTTGCTTCCTTATTTGGCTTTGTATTTGAAAGAGCTTCAGCTGAAGGGAATGGTGGCTTTCTGCTGAAAGACTTACTTCTGTAGTTTATGTACTCATTCATTGGGTAGAGAAAGCTTAGTCATGACTGAATTAAATTCCCCATTTTTTGTATATGGAATGCTCCTTTTCCTCCTTGACTAGCGGTCACTGGCTTGCTGTCACTGATGGGAACAGTTGCACATTTCCTCTGTTGGGCTTTCTTTGTTTCCCTTTGCTATTACCCTACAAAGATAACTTGGCCTGGATTTTTGTTTTCTTATTTAGTGTTCTGTTCTCCTCTTTACAGAGAACAGACTTACGTATCTGCTAACATTTTCATTATTTTACTTCCAATTTTGCATCTGTACCCATGCCGTAAACCCTTATGGTCCAGTGTTGTCAGAGAGCACTTACATCATACTAAATGGGGGGGGAGAGAGGGAAAGGACTGATAAAGCTGAGCATGAGCTACTTTTTTTTTTTTTTCTCTGTGAAATGCGACTGATTCTGTTGTTGGGAGCTTCTTCACCTTAATTTCTGTTAGTGTTTTCTGGTCTCTGAATAATGCAGTGGCTGGGTAATGTTAAAACCCACATCAATCAAAGTATTTCCTGTCTATTCATCCTCATGTCCTCAGTGATGTGCAACTATGATTTAGAAAAAATAAGGTGTAATGGAAAATACAGCTTTTAAAAATAAAGAAGCCAAAGAGGCTGTGGGTGAACTTGTGTGTAGACCCTCCTAGCAATCTTTATTTGGGTGGATGGATAGAGAGGAGGATTTGAGCTGTTATATAAGGGTGAAAAAAGCTTGGAAACCTGAGAGGTTTATCTTTCAGTATTATGGGATAGAGACAGCAAGCAAGATTCGGAGACTAACCATGTTGTAAACCACGTTGTAAACAAAGAAGCTGAGGATAAAACTATGGTAAGCTGCTTTTCTTTAACTAGTCTGCCTTATTCAGACAGAGCATTTGAAAACTGTGAATGGCTGTTGTTTCTTCTCCTACAGAGGATGTTCAAAGACCTTTAAATCCCCGGAAGGTGAGGGAAAGAAGACAAACTAGAGAAGAAGCAAGTAGGGAAGGACTAATCTATCTAATCCAAAAGCTTACTGGAAAGCTGTGCTTTGTATAACTAGTACATATTTATACTTCTGTAGTTACCCGTAGGAGTCGATCCTCTCTTGACTAGCTGTGAAGTTCTGACTTTGGCTTCCTCTTCTGAGATACAGAGGCCATATCAATAGTTAGAAACTGTGATCAAGATGATCCTGTTTTTCTCCCTATACAGGAATCCTGAGATTCAAATTATAATTCCAAATGACATAGACCAAGCTAGTGTTAATCAAAGCAAACCATATGCAGCAAAAAATGCCGTGTCCATGCTTCTGATAATGAGACAGCTCTACTCTGTCTGCTAAAATTACTTCTTTTACAAACTACCAGAGGGATGAACTCAATTCGTTACTAGTCTTGGGTTTGCTCCAGTGTCATCTGAAAGGTGTGGATTTACCAGATGAATGAATCACTACTTTAATTTCCCTCCACATCTGAATCTTCTTTATAGTTAATAAATTTTGAATTTCCTTTTACGGATGTATCACGTTGGAGTGATGCGAACATTCTCCCATTACTAGTAGTGCAACTCATGAAGATGTTGAAAGAACATGCTGCTGAAGTGTTAGTAAGATGTTAGTAGAAATTGAAAGGCGTTTCATGTTTTTTTGATAAGCAGTGCTGTAAACACCTCAGTGTCTTGTTAAATGTTGGGTTCCACTGCTTTCCTGTTTGGTCTCCAGTCAGAACAGTAATTCTTTCTCATAGCCTTAAGGAGGAAAGTGTTTGGGCATAACAAACTATTTGAACACATTTTTATAACAAAGACACTTTTTTACTGAGGGCTATTGGAAGTTTGTATTTAGCAAATCTTTCTACATGTTACTGAAAAGCTATTTGAAAACGTTATGAAGATAAACCTACAACTTCTAAGTTGTTCATTTGTTCTCTTGCCGTGATTTTATCCTAGCAGCTGTTAAGACATCAATTTTGGCATCGGTTTAGTTTTTAGTAAGATTTGGGGAGAAGATTCAAAAGTCAAGCCTTCACTGCACAGCATCCTTAGCTCTCAGTGGCAGTGTTCTGTAATTCACTTCTTCATTTCGTCAGGTTTTACTGTAAATGTAGTTTATAACTTAAGATTTTCTAAAACTGCATGCAATTTATATTCCGTATGGGGTTTTTTTATGTATAATAAGTTAAAAAAAGAGTTAATATCACATTATCTTGCTACACCCTGCTCTCTGGCAGCAATGGAGTATTCCTGAAAGCACTTCCCAAGTAGCTAGCTGTCTACAGTCTATGATAATCAGCTGTAATGGCACATAGGCAGCTGGTTTGCTAATCCTTTGATTGCAGTATTAGTTTGTCTCATAGATTCTGAAAACCTGTCTGATCCTGTAAACATGTGTAGTGAATATTGTAGAATAAATTATATCTTGCCTTAAGACTCTAAAACACATTCAGGTTATGAGCTTTGTATTTTCACTGTGCTTCTGGATTTTTCCCATTTTTGATAGATGTGTTTGTTGGGGGAAAAAAAAAAAAGATGTCTGTTCTAAAACTGTTTAGCAAAAATATTGGACTTAAATTCGTTTAACATTGGAAGGATTTGTATTTTAATCACCAGAAATTGTTCTTATCTGGCTTATCACATGAAGTAATTCAGGCTCGGATCAGGATCTCTTCTTTAGAGAGAGAGAGATATTGCAAACAAGATTTTGATTATATGAGTATATTAAGAAGAATGGGAAACCTACTTTGTATGTATGTATGGCTTATTTAAAATATCCAATATTCTGTACAACACTGGATTTTTGATAAAGAAACGTAACTTTAATAATGCTTGTGGAAACCTGAGTGTTTTTCCATGTTACATTTTAATTTTCATAAATTAGAGCCAGTTTGGTAGAAAATAAGTGCATGAATTAATAAACCTGGTCTGAATTTCTTTAGAGCTGCTATTTAAATGTTTAATGCAAGTTTTATTGCTTTCTAATGTTTCTATTTCAAATTAAAGATGAAAAACTTACTTTATTCTGTTCATAAATGATAACATTGTCAGTAGTGGCTGACATAGTGCTTGATCATAGCTTTTTTTCTAGACACCTAGGCCAACTAGCTAAATTTGTTTGGTGTCCCGATAATAAATGTATATACATTTATTAACATAGAATCATAGAATCGTAGAAAGTTTTGGGTCGGAAGGGACCCCTAGAGGTCATCTAGTCCAACCCCCCCGCAGCAAGCAGGGACACCACTAACTAGATCAGGTTGCTCAGAGCCCTGTCCAACCTGGTCTTGAATGTTTCCA
>Ga0065711_1007698_pt1 | contig 18365 bp, 16 predicted proteins | sample Hoacrofraction12_FD_59098 | JGI IMG/M metagenome (GOLD analysis project Ga0065711, IMG submission 59098) | Hoatzin crop microbial communities from Cojedes, Venezuela - Epithelial fraction 12 v2 (version 2) | ecosystem: Host-associated > Birds > Digestive system > Esophagus > Crop | place... | reverse complement strand
CAATGGGCACAAACTGAAGCAGAGGAAGCTCCACCTGAACATGAGGAAGAACTTCTTCCCTCTGAGGGTGACGGAGCCCTGGCCCAGGCTGCCCAGGGAGGCTGTGGAGTCTCCTTCTCTGGAGATATTCCAGGCCCTCCTGGACGCGGTGCTGTGCAGCCTGCTCTGGGTGACCCTGCTTGGGCAGGGGGTTGGACTGGGTGTCCCACAGAGGGCCCTTCCAACCCCTACCATGCTGTGATTCTGTGACACACTGCTGATGAATGAAGAACAGTCGTGGCTCTCAAGATCCGCCCTGAACAAACCCAGCAGCATCTGGATTTCGTGTCCCAGCCGAGGTGGAACTGGCTGACCTGAAGGCTGAAGAGCAGCCAGCAACCGTGTCGGTGAACTCTGGGGTTCCGCTCCGAGGTGTAACGAGTGGAACCAGGACGCCGAAAGAGAAAACACAAAGTCACGGTGATGAAACCTCCCCGAAGTCACCCCTCATTCCCACGCTGCAGGACAGAAGGTTTCAGCATTTTTCTCGCCGTGCTTTCAGGCGAGTGGCTCTCCAGGTAAAGGCTCTCCCTGGTCCCCTCCTCCTCCCCGCACAGCCACAAAGCACATCCACACAACAGTACTGAAGTGCCAACAGCAAAGGATTAGTGTGGGCATAGAAAGAGCAATTTTTTCAGCCCTAGGAGTTGATAAAGAAAGGAACGGCGAATAGGGCATTACAGTAATTGCACTAAAACCCCATTTACAGCTGAAGAATACAAAACAAACACCTCTACAGAGCCGCACTCATTAATCTGCGTGCATTAGAAAAATGAGGAGGGCAACACTGGAAGAATTAGAGAGCAGTGACAGAGGGGAAAAGAAGGAAAAAGCAAACAAAGGTAACATCAATATCTACTGAAAAAGCTTTCCTCTGACTGTGCGAAAGCTGAGCTACCTTAAGATACCATAAAAATGTTACAGTGTAGTATTCTCTGGAATTACTTTGCATTAGAGACTGTATTAATCGCTCCACACTTCGGAAAGAAAGCAAACTACATTTAACACATTATCAGCTTTATTTTACACTGTCTTTTAAAAAAATCCCCAAATCATAATTGTGCTTTCCCATAAAAGCAGACCCAAACTGCAGAGGCGAGAGCAAAGTCTCTTGCAAATTCTTTAGTGCTAAAAACAAAAGAAACCTGAAGGTTTTCCTCCTATTTTCTCTAAAAGGAAAGTGGTTGCTTTCAGTATTAGACTTCTGAGTTACAGCTATTACAGCTGAGGCTAACGGAGAAGAAAGCAGAAAAAAGAAGGGAAGGAGTCAGGAGCTGCACCTGAGATTTGTTAAAGATGATGATTTCATGTGTGCCTTAACGGAGCGCAGGTCTTCCCACCTGACTGAAGTCACCCTGTATTTTGTCATTCTGGGTCTCGCCAGTTCAGTTCATGGTTTTTTCCCAACATTGCAGTTATTTTGACATCCAACCACTCACAAAAGACAGATTTCCTGTCTGAACGGAGAAGTCTGTAGAAACTCTTATGCTTGAACGGTTGCCACCAAGCTAACGAAGAAAACACAGCTCATGGTTCCTCCTCTGATGAAGTCCATGAACAGGACTTCTATCTTAGGTATCTCTCCAGCAGGACTAGACTAAACCCAGCAAGTTTAAGTAGATGGTTAGGATTTACTCTCATTTTCCCTTCCAAAGGGGAGACCATTCCTTTTCCTCCCTGCTCCACCTGAGCAGCAAATTCCCAGGGCTGGGGGGGGAAATGGTTGATCTGGAAACTCTGTAACTCTCTGGCCACGGGAGCCAGGGAGCACTGCCATGAAGTGCAGAGGACATCTGCCGAGGGCTGGAGAATCCTGAAACCCTGGCACCCCTCAACTGAAATCCCTGCAGCGACAGCCTGCCTTCCCTCTTCCCAAGTAAGGGCACAACACACTCCACTACACAGGAGTAAATGCTGCCTTTAGATGAGCACCCAAGCAGAGGTGCAGCACCAACTGTCGGCTGAGCACGGCTCAGAAAGAGCAAAGGGCAACCCAAACCTCTATAAAGATAAGTAGACACATCAGGTTTTATAACAGAGGGCAACACAGGGCAGCACTACGTTTTGCAGCACACCTGGTGCCTTATCACTACCCAACACAAATTGATAAGCTGAGAAAACTTCATAAATCCGGAGCAATCCCCAAACTGAAGCCACGTTGCCTGCCAGAGTGCAATGACCCTGTTTCTGCGTCCTGCAGGCAGAGCTCAGGCAGGACAGAACAAGACGCACACCTGTCCTTTCTGCGCTAATTAAAAATAAACAAACAAATAAAGAGTTCTGAACCTATCTGAGATTTCCAAGAACCAAGTTCAGGTTCTTGCTTTTCCTCCTCCTCCCGCCTTTTTAGCCAGATACTTCATATTTAGGGAGCTAATGAAGTACAATGCCAACTCTTAACAGCTTTCTCCCTCCTCCTTCTTGCTACTTAATCTGTATTTAGAGTACTTCACCACTCAGTACTGAGGATATAAAGCTGAAACTAGTGCTAAAAAAAAAAATATATATATAACATTATTGACCATAACAGCATTAATGATGTGCCATAATGCATAGCTAACAAGAAGCACAATCAAGAACATTCAAATCGATTTTTAATATTAAAAAGTCCATTAACTGAACTGCATTGTATGCATGGTGTAATCACACCACCCCAAGCTCTTAACACTGGCTTTTGCAGAAAAGCAAGATGCTGATTTAGACAAACAGAAAGCGCTATGTAGAGGCAGACGTCTTGGCATCCATCTTCTGGTAACGCAGAACTGCAGAGTGAGTGAGTCTTGATGCTCCCTTCAATCTCCTACGTTTCACTGGGGGACACCAAGAAGCGACAACTCTGCTCTTGCTACGGTGGGTCTACAGGCAATGTCCTCAAAGAGGGCAAGGACAACGTCTGAGCACGCACCACGCTCACCATCGTGTACCTGAGGAAAGGACTTCTGCGCTTTTAATTAACTGAAATTCAAAACAGCCTCTACCTGAAGTCTTTGCAAACTTTGCAAAACCTTCAATATTGCTATCTAAAAAAAGCACCAAGGCAGCTGCTGGGCACGAGAAGGAAGGAAGGAAGGAAGGAAGGAGAAGAGTTAAACACTGGAGAGGAGGAGCAACTCGATCAGCTTACGGTCAATGCTGGCAGAGGATCAAATGTGTGAAGGGGCCGTGAGTCAACGTCAGGCCGTACCACTGGACAGAGGTTCCCCAAGAGACGGTAAGCGCCCATAGCCGGCAGCGCTGCAGCTCCATACCCGCTCCCGGCTGATGGGCCTCCAGCTGCACGTCCCTACCCCTTCCCTTGCACCAGCGCTGCCGCCCACCTCATCCCTCAAAGCTACCAGGAGTTCAGCTGGCTCTAATCCTCCGTGCTTTTTCTGCATTAGCTCTCTAAAAAGCTCTGAGCAGCTGTGGAAAATCAGCAACAGTGGAACGGTGAAGGAGGCAGCACGTGGCCAAGCACAGGAGGCCGACACCATCAACCTCAACCGACACCATCAACCTCAACCGACACCATCAACCTCAACCGACACCAACTACAGCCTTAGGAGAAGGTCCCAAACAGAGCAGCGTAGTTCAAAACCAACCTGCCAAACGCAGAAGTGGGTGCAAACAGCTCCAAACACAACAAGATCAATCTTAAAGCCCACTTGTGGAAGGGACTATATCAAAGTCACGTGAACCACGCAGGCAAACCCTGAATTCCTTCCTATTCCAGTGCCCCAGGCCAGGACAGCACCAATTATGGTCCAGCTCTGCACAGGCACCAATGCTCCTTCACCAGTTGCCAGCCTGGTGCTCAAGCAGGGCATACAGCATCCCAGGCAGCTGGGAGCACAGCTTGGGTAGAAGACTGGTCATGGATGATGGACACAGCCAGTTCCTCAGGACCTTTATCTTTCACGGGATGAAGCAGAACCTTCATGAAAATACCTTTTCCAGCTTTTGGCTGCCGCTACGCAAAAGCCAGCAAGAATGAAGCCTGCTTCTACCTGCAGGAGGGCTTCAACAAAAACAACCCACACCACACTCATCTTAGATACATCTGAAGTTGCTTGACGCATCAGCCCCTGCTTCAAGTTTCTCCCCTGCCACTGCAGCAGGTCTCTATTGCACCGAACACAATATTGCAAAGAGGGTGCCTCTTGCTAAGCATTTGTACAACAGCGAGCTTCATGTCACAGCTATATTTTAATAGCCATTTCAATGACGATAAAAATCAAGTTCAACACAATAAAACTGGTATCACACTACTGCGGAAACAGCAAAAAAATGGCCCCTGCAAGACACTGTTCCCTGCAATACAGAGCCGATGATGCAGAGCCAAAAGCCTCAAGCAAGGGGAAAATGGGGTGATGGGAAGAAGTTTTCTTTTCCTACTGTTCTTCCTTCTCCGCATTTCTACAAGAGAACATCACCAAAATTCCTCTGTTGCTTTCTCAGGAAAGCTTACAGAGTGGGGCAGAGCGGAGAAGGCATTTCAGGCTTTTTACACATCAAACCTTACTCAATTTATTTTCATTTGCCATCACCTTATTTGTCTCTCAGTCCTTCCAGCTGTCTCCAACAGCAAGAACTAGAGAGAAAGAGCACAGATTCAGAGTCAAGTAATCCCTGAGGAACTTGTTCTGCTTTCTGAGAAACAGCAGTTGGAGAGAAGAATTACCTGCTAAGAGCCGCAGTCTGATCCACCAACATTCTTTTCCACAACAGCTAGGCTATTGCAGAAATTGGAAATAGGTGACATTTTTCCTGAAGTTGTATGTTATACCGGAATTAATGTAAAAACGTAACCACGGGAGCGAGTCAAGCAGCACTGAATGCATTCAAAGCCAAGAGCCGCATTTTGCAGAAACAGGGAAAAATTGTTTTTCCCCGAACCAGCAAGAGATCACATGCCTCGTGCCGCTTTCAGAGGAGCGGCAGAGTTGGCTCGGCAGCGAGCCTCAACAAAGAGTCACTGTCCGGCTCGCGCCAGGCTGCCGGTGCCTCCTCACCAAGCCCTGCCACCAGCGACCGGGCTTCCTCACAGCGCGGTCAGAGGGAGCTCGTGCCCGTGCAAATTCCATGGCACCCACCTAAGAGGAATCCTCTGAGCCCACGCTAACTTCTGCGTTCGTTCTGGAAGAAATAAGCAGGAAACCCAGCTGGTATGGTATTACTATTCTCTAAAGACCCAGCATCACATTTTGCTCTCTCTACAAATCAAATACACTAACTCCTGGGAAGTGGGGAAGGCTGGAGCAGAGGAACACCTGAAAGCTCTGCTTACGGACGCTGAACTCACAGAATCCCAGAATCACAGAATAGTAGGGGTTGGAAGGGACCTCTGTGGGTCACCTAGTCCAACCCCCTGCCGAAGCAGGGTCACCTACAGTGACTCCACGTCTTTTTGCGCAACAGCAACCTAAATTTATAGTGGCAACGCTTCACTTCAGCAGGAGTTAATGTGTTTGCTCAAAAAAAAAAAAAATATATATCTTTCTCACCTAACCGAAGTTGATCTAGCCCAATAATCTATCACAGATGAATGTGGGAAATGCCCAGAGGAGCTCTGCCCACCAGCAGCCACTGAGTCCTGTCCCACTGACCAGCTTGGCCCTCCGCTGCCAGGGCAGCCCTCAGCAACGCAGCAAAGGCAAGCCTTGTAACTACCACCCTTACTGCCCCCAGCCTCAAAAATCACCCTCGTTAATTCGGAATAGCTCAAGGCCTTAACACCCGACTTCCTAAGCATAATCACCTGAAAAGAGCATATTTTAAAAATTCCCACTGTCACGTAAATTAATGCTAGTAGGGTGTTTAAGATGCTACTAATCCAGCAGTAATTTGCTAATCTGTTGCTAGAAGAAAAAAATATTTTACCTACTTTTTTTCCACATTATCTCCCCAGCATTGTTCCACCTACTTGCTGAAAAGAGGTGAAGCAGCAGACACGCTCGGGCCAGCCCAGGGTAGGTCCAGCTCCTGGCTAGAAGAGCAAAGCCACGCTGCTCCCAGCATTGCCCCAGTGGCAACAACGGCTTAAGGAGAACCTTCTCCCTGTCTATTTCCAAAGCAACACACAAAACAATCTGCTCAAACGTTCACATTTAGCAAGCTCTAAGTTGTGGCACAAGCTTGTGCTAAACTGGACAGCACATCTGTCCTCCGCAACCACTTTCACCTTAAAACATTTGTCTTCTCCACTGCAAGACTACTCCGCTAACCAGTGGTTATTTCTCAATTATTCAACCCATTCACCACTTTCAGGACCTCTACCTCAAAACAAAACTATTGAAAAAAAAAACCAAACTAGTGATAGCCAGCACACTGTACAATTCTAGTCCTCATATCCAGAAAAACAGTTCATTTTTCATATATAAATCAACACACATTTACATCAGCTAAGTTTGGGGGGGGGCGGGGAGAGCATTTGTGCCACCTTCCTGCAGGAATCCAACTCACTCCTCTTGATTAGCAGCCTTCAGTGTTCCAAAGAAAAACAGTTTAAACTTTAAAAATGTTTCTTGGTCCATTATAGCCCCAAGAGCAAGACTGCGTTGCTGCACGCAGAGGTGACAACAGGAACGCCTGCGACGTGCAGATGCAGTCAGTGGGGGAACACAACGGCACAGAGCCCAAGGCTTTGCTCGTGTTCACCTGTGCTTTACTTTTCACTAAGTTTAGTCAGTCATTTCTCAACGTTATCACTATCCCACCCATCTTATCAACACTTGAGCTGGTATTCAGTTATTCTATTTCTACCCCGCAAAACCATTTTATATTTTCCACACTCCTTATGTAAATATTATGGAAGCATCGAGATGCCAATATACAAACATAATACATGAAATCCTAATCCTAGAGCTTCTATCTTGATGCAAGAACACCTCCCAGATAAGCACGCTGCGTTGCAGATGGTATCACACCTGGGCTGCAAAAGCTTACAGTCATCCCAATATTTTAGATACTCAAGCCCTAACAGTATTAAAACTTCTTCCAGCGTTCAGCCAGGAACATTTTCACCTTTGTGTGCTCTGACTGCAGAAACCAGCAACTGCTGCATTCAGCCCAAACAGTGCTTTCTGTATTTCAGGCACAAATCTGAGCCAGACAAATCACTCGGTTATCACAGTTCAGTAAATAAACAGAGGCTCCTTTTGCAGCAAAAGTTATTGATAACAATCTGTTAATAAACCATTTCAAGAATACATTCAGCTAGAAAAGCAAACACCAGCTGAACCCGCACAAAATTTCTAAAGATGTAAACAGTACCATAACTGAGCAATTCTCTCAAGTCGTTATTAAAATGTGCTTATCTGGCTATATCCAGTCCACTGGCTTATTTTTTAGGAATGAGAATTCCCACCCCACAGAGCTCCAAGGGAACTACGGTAGGGACGCCTCAAAGACTCACTTGCTTCTCCAAGAAGTTTTTTTCCCCAAATAAAGCCTCGCTAACGGGACGCTCTTCCCACTACGTGGGCAGCGTACACTGCCTGAACGGGTAACTCCCCACGTACGCTGCAGCACGATCACACGGCAGCACTGGTTTAACGAAGGATTTGTTATCGTTGCATCGAGACTTGCACGCTACCTGCATCACCACCCCAGCAGTGCCGCTCACCAGGAGAGACCAGGGCGGACTAAGCCGAGTCCAAAGTCCAGTTACCACAACCTCGTTCAGGGACACACCGAGAGCTGACGGGAGGCAATTCTCTATCAGCACCTTATCAGCCCCGGAGCGGTTTCGGACAGTAATGCTCAGCACTAAAGCGATCCAATCTAATGTAACTGCAGATGCCCCTATTAACCAGATAAATGTCTCCTGCTTTTTTTAAACCTCTTAGACTCTTAGGTACACTGAAACACTCAAGGACAAAACCAACAAATAAATATAAACAAAGTGTAATATAATAAACACCAAAAGAATATTTGGCTCTCCATCAAATGTTTGGGGTTGCTGTTTTGACCCATTTGACTCATACACTATGGAAACTACTGCCTGAGAAATATATCTGTGCCACAAAAAAATCTGTCATCATCTCCAGCCACTTAACTCGTGAGCAAGAACAACTGTTTTCTCACCAGAAGAGCTCAATAATCAAAAACTCTGGGAAAGGGATCTTCATCCACCACTTCAACCCCTTCCAGTGCTGTGTCATATGTCACTCAATTCAGTTTGAAAAGGAGTCAATGCCAGCTGCTGTGTCTCTGAGCAAGTCTTGGTCTCAAAGCAATTCCGAGTTGCTCTCCAGCATACTGCTGCCCATCACCTGGGAAGTCCATAAAGAAAAGGTTCTTTTTTATGCCCAACCCTAAGTGAGCAGCATCAGAAGAGACAAAAAAAAAAACAAAAACACACACAACACGTACAGAACAGAATTGACCAAGGTCACATCGAGGTTGTCAACAGCTAGAGGCACTGCCAACAGGCTACTGAGGAAGGAGGCAGTTAGATATGGCCACACCAAAGACACACCTTCCACAGAGGAACTATGACTTGGAATGGAAGATCAGATACCTTCAAAACTAAACTGAAAAACCCCACAAACCACTTTTCTTTAAACCAACTTACTAAGAACACTATCAGCGAAAGCATGTTTTAGTTACACCGCTTAACCTTTACATTGGCAATTTCACAGAGATCACTCCACAGAAGAAGAAAAAAAAAACACCCAAACACCAAAAAACCCCACTACACCCCGACCCCAAAACCAGAACCAGCCTCGGAGGGGAGAAAATAAAGTCTCTCCAGTCTATCCCACCTAAGATTCTTGGTGATAGAAGCATCAGGAAGGCTACAGATTGATGGGGACACAACCAACATGCGGGGTGACACAGGGGTACCCCCGGGGAGCAGGGAGGAAGGAATTCCAGCAGGGACGACAAGATGCAGAAAACTGGTGGGCATTTGTGTACAAGGACAAAACACCAGAAATAAAAGGAAAAAGCTTGGAAATCATTAAAAATTAAGAGGCATATGACAGATTAAAAAACATAGAAAGGAAAATAACCAGGTAGTGAGGAAGCTTTCATATATAATCACAGTTTTGTATCCCAATCACATCTTGCTCAAAACAGTCCACTGCTATCCACAGAGCCCGAAGCTACCCGGCCACCCAGCAGCCCAGTCCAGAGTCCAGGCACCAGGCAACATCACCGCTACCTTATCTTAGACAGAGCTTACTATAGGCTTAAATATAAGCATTATTTTCTACATATCTAAGTTACAAATGAGCTACAGATTGTCCAAGGCAGAACGGCAAAAATAGTACAGGCTCCCATGCAACCCCAAAGCAGTAAGTAAAAATAAAGAAACCAAAAGGAGAAGCTGTTCAAACCCAGGCTGTATCGCAAGGCAGCAGCAAGGACGGAGAGACTGACAGCCCACGACACCTCGATGCCTTCCAGTACCTGAAGGGGCCTGCAAGAAAGCTGCATCGGGGCTTTTTACAACAGCATGGAGCGATAGGACAAGGGGTAACAGATTCCAGATGAAAGAGGGGAGACGTACGTTAGATGTAAGAAAGAAATTCTTTGAGTGTGGTGAGGCCCTAGCACAGGTTGCCCAGAGAGGTGGTCGATGCCCCACCCCTGGGAACATTCCAGGCCAGGTTGGACGGGGCTCTGAGCAGCCTGATCCAGCTGAAGATGTCCCTGCTCATGGCAGGGGGGTTGGAACGGGATGATCTATAAGGTCCCTTCCAACCCAAACCATTCTGTGATTCTGTGACGTGGTGACAGGCTGCACAGAAGTTAAGGAGGGAGTAAGCACAGGCTTGGTCACGTCTGCAGCTGGTCCTTCCTCCAGGTCCACCGACCGACAGGAGGTCCACACAAGTCAAACCAGAGCCAACGAACAAACCCTCTTTTAGCTCTTTCCATTACTTAAAAAAATAATAATAATCAAAGTAAAAACATCACTTCTGGCCATCATGATGTCAGTTTTCATTCATATGCTTATACTTTGGGAGAATAACCTTACGCTTAGCCAAGAGAAAGTTTAAAGGTTCCCACAGACCCTTATCTATAACTTTTCTGGCCCAAGCAGCGGGCTTAACCATATCTCTACTCAGTCATTAAAACTGCAGTGCCACCCCTCCTTTAGAGGACAGCATTTATAGGACATTCCAAGCCACTGCCTTGATAATCCGCAGCCATTTCAGGGTCATGATTTGTTCACTGGAGTCATATGCACAGCAGATTTTTTGAAAGCAAGCGTCCCTTTAAATTGTTCACCATCTGTGTTAAGACTTGGAAACTCAAATTATCATCAGCTACTTCCATCTGGCTCAGCGTCGAGATATTTCCTGTTTCTGGGTCCACTACAGGAATACTTTTTACATTACCACTTGCTCTCATTTCACCTCATTTCTGATACGCAGCCTTCGCTACAGATACTACACACGCACCACACCAAAGCAACTCCTTGAGTAAACCACCCCACTACATTCACTGAACCGTTCCCTACCGCTAACATTTTTTCCTGCAGACCAGCTGGCACGATGAGGAGGATGTCGAAGGCTAAAGCATCAGCTGGGAGGCATGCAGGAACGCCGCTGCAGACACAGCTAACAGCAGAGCTTTCCACGACCCTGCATCCCTGCCGCCTTCCAACATCTCCCTTTAGCCTCATGCAGGGGCCACAAGCACCACCAGTGCCAGGGTTTGCCATCTTACTGCTTCTGGTTTTTGTTAGGTTGGGTTTTTTTCATTCCATGTATGGAAATTAGGAAAACTCTCCTCTGCTAATACAGCACAGTTGAAGATCCTTGCGTGTTAGGTCTGGGTATGGTCTGGTGTCATCAGCTCCTTGTTTGGCATCAGTTACCTCCTCCTGGGACCCAGAGGCTATTCAGCTACGTTCCCGAAACACATGTTATTTTATTACATTCAACTTCAAGCTGAGTGATGTCACTACTTCCGTGCTTTGTGTGGAGCAGAAGGAGAAGGCAGGCAGAGCGACCACAAACACCTAGGGCCAGGCTTCCAAAAGCCTGGATCTTGGAGAGGCTTATCTGGCTGCTCGGAGAGGCTTCGGGGCACACCACGGTCCGTGTGCTCTCACGGACCCCACGCCTTCCAAGCTGCTCCAGAGCCGTAGCTCTAGCAAGCTCTGCCAGCAACCAGCCAGGAACTCACCACGTCAAGTGGCAAAGTGCCTCTGTGGGGAAGACTCTTCTCCACGATGCCACCGATGATGCCCTCTGCACATGGACTCCGGCTTTCTACGGCACGCTCCCGAAACCCCTGCACCTAGCCCAGCTCGGGAGCTGCTCAAGCAGGCTTTCAACCTCAATATTGATTAATCCGGGTAGTAAAAACGCTGAAGTGAGACAGCTGCTACAACAGTACAGATGTACAGAACAGAGTGCCATAACAAACCAAGTGCCTACAAGCATACACACCAATTATGCACGCTTTTACTTCCACTCCTGTTCATAAATTACAGCGCAAACCCTACATCGCTCAGTACTTTCTACTGGGTAACAGAAAGACATTTTGCTACTCCATCACCCTTCGGTAAAATCAGCCACCACAAACCTCTGAAAACACAGTATAAAAAGGTCTGTGCTAAAATAATATAAACAGTACTCTAAATAGAGCAACAGTGCTAAAAAATATTATAAATAAAACCCCAAATTCAAGTATCATGGCCAACAGTTACTTCAGCTATTCACCCATCTGTTTGTTTTGTTATGTGTATGGATACATGATTACACATAATAGTTCTCAACGTGATTATTTCAGTTTAGTTACAAAGCTATATGAAGTGGAAAAATATTTCCAGAGATATTTCATATTTTGCTGATGAAACTGAAATTCAGCAACTGCTGCTTCTGGTGCCACAAGTCTTTACATCAGAAACCAGATTTAATGCACAAATTACACAAACATAGGAAGATAAAGAACACTATAAACATGCAAATGTTTTCACAACTACAGCCTGAAAATGTACATAAAGTTTCAGAATCACAAGAATTATCTCTCCTTGAACATCCTTTTGGTTTCGACAGGGCATGATTTCAATTTCCCTCCCCAAGCTACATATTCCAGTAACTCATTAAGGAATCCACTAAAGCATTCTTCAGAAAATAACTATTGTCACCACAGCCACAGGCCAGAAAACAGACTTCAAAATGGTTTTAAGTTTATAAAAAAAAAAAAAAAGGAAAGAGAAAAAGAGAGAGAGATGCTAACTTTTCAGCGGTCCATCTCCCTGTCAGGCAAAGCCCATAAAGAAGAGCAGCCCACGTATTTCACAGATGGCAATTAGCCACCACGGAAAGTTCTGTGAAAGTTTCAGACCTCACCTCTTCTCGCTGCAAGTAAGACTGGCATCTTTAATAGAGTAATACTTTACAGCTGGATTTGCACTAGCTCCTCATGTGAGCTTGGATTCATTAATATTGGTCAGCTGTCAGCTATTTATCTAAGGTTGGACGCATCTACAGGTATTTAACAAGCTGTATTGGATTTCAGTCCTGAAGGACCACTGCAGGATTAGACAAAGCATACCCTGCATGTGCTTTACAGCCAGTACTGGACAAGCTCCAGAAACACAACTATTTCAAAGAAAAACTATTGCAAAGCTGATGCCTGTAGTCGCCAGCTGACAGAAAGGATTCCTGGAGACGCTGGTTTGACTATCAGTTGCATCCAGTTTACTTTCCTCTCCCCTGAAATCTTTGCCAATGCAGAAAGGAAAGGGTGTTTGTAATACAAAGCAAGCTTTGCCAAGTATGGCAAACAGCCTAAAATTAAGATCACATCAGTGCATCTAAATCAAGCGTTTAAGGCAAGTGAGAGATGAAGGAAAACTACAAAACCCTCCAACGTACGACTCGAAATGCAGGTGGAAATTCAGAAATGCTTTCCCCCTGAATTCAAATCAAACCAAAAACCTTAAATCAGGGCCTTGTCCTACCATCGCTTCCACACCTGTCTACGATGTAAAGTATAAATATTCACCCTGTGAAAATTCCCCCTCCCCTTTCATTTTCTAGGAACAAGAGTGTTAATTAGTAGCTGAAAAACTCCTAAACTGACTGAAACTTTCTCTGCAGAGTTAAATAAATGCTCTGTATTACGCCCGTAGGCAGCCAGCTGCCTATAGGAAGTCAGTATGTGCTCTGTGGGGGGCGGGGGGGAAGGAAAGGATTCCTGGTAAATCCCTAAGAGGAATCATTTCTCGGAACAATCCCGGTTGGCAATGTTGTCACCGACCTGGACAAAGCCAAACAGAGGAGTACACGCGTGCTTCCACTTATCCGGTATTTCCACGCCTCTCCAATCTGTTGCTTTCAACAAGTATTTATTGACAGAGAGCAATAGTGACGGCTGAGTAAACCGAGCGTAATCAAGCAGATGCCTACAGTCAAACTGAGGACATTCATTTGGGAAGATGTACGCCTCACCTACCAGTCCCTTACCTCTGCTGCACGCCATGCCAGGGACGGGGGAGCACAGAAACGTGTCCCCTCTGCAGGCAGGGAATTGAAAGGTATTGTGAAATATCATACAATAGAACTCTAATCTTGGCAGAGAGCAAAGTATATTGTCTCCAGGAAACTGAATTTGCACGTGCTTTCTCAAAATGGAAATACACTGACAAATGCATCAGCAAAGACTGCACCGACATTTTCACTCCATCGGTTTGGGACGCGTCAGTCCTGCTGTCAGTGACAGCACAAAGGCAACCCTCCTGTCCCGGCAGACAGCTCCAAACCTCACTCCTAACACAGCATCGCTAAAATCCCTAAGATGCATTAAGACACATCTTTTTCAACTTCCTAAAAACCTTATCTTCCCTACTTTAAGGCACGAACACGCAAGCCCAAGTCAATCTCCACGTGCCACCGCCACCCACCGCAGCTGCGGACTGCAAATCCGGGACTCCACAAATGCCTTAAATCCGTCCCAAAGCGCCGCAGGCCCCCCTCGAGAAGCAGCAGCAGCGAAGCAGCAGTGCTTGGCCGTTGCAGTACCCGTGCTTTCAGCGGCACTGCACTTACCACTCCTACCCCCTGTTTCAAAGAGCCACTACCAGAGCACAACTCGGTTGCAAAACTTCTGTATCGTGGCCTTCGTGTCACCACCTAGTCCACCAATTCNTTACAGNCCTCCCCCTGTAATAAAAAAATACANATTTCTGCGTACCTGGCTTGAAGATACTTCTNCATTCACCTTTTGGAAAGCCATCTCGACCTCAGCGAGGCACTAAAACGCCCTAACCTTGAAACATAGCCAAAGACCACCCCATTTCAAAGTGTCTAAAAACCAGGCTAGTTATGATTTGCCCTGTCATAACACGCAACAAAAAATCACCAGTTACAAGCAAAAATACAGGCTCTCCCAACTGGTGTGGCTCACAGTAAAATTGGGTTTGTTTGCAGGCTGGGGGTTTTTTTTTTCCCTTTGCTTGTTGTTGTTTGTGGGGTGGTTGTTATTTTTAATTAATGCACATGCAGATACACACCCTACACAGTGCAGAGTGCCAGAGCAGCCTGCGTGTTACTGGCTAAGGACTGAGAACCACAGACACCACCTCAAGCACTCACAGCACCCTGTCCGCTCAGGGGACAGCTTGAGGACACCCAGATACACCCCAGAGGTGCAACAACTGAGTCACAGAGGTACAGACTATTTTTAAAACGCTGGTGTCCTTGACATAATGCCTTATCTTTGACCAAATCCACGGCATTACGAAGCACCTACGCAGGCACCACGTGCTGTCCTGAAGTAGTAACACTCAGTGCAGCTCCCCGTGCAGATATCCAGCTCGTTCTTCATCAAGGCTTCCAATTTACAAAGCCTGTCAAAGCCAGGAGCACCTTGCCTGCACAGCAGAGCCCGCACTGACGTACTGATCACGGCAAGGACAGGACTATCCGTGTCTTCCAGTGACTCATTAGGAGTAGCAAAGGAAAGCAGAGTCACCATCCTGAAAATTAACAGGACCTCAGAGAGCACAAGCCCTGTAGCTGGGAAGCTCTCCTTCAGCACAGACGCACAGCACTATTTTTCTATTACACCATTTATTAAAAAAAAAAAAAAAGGCTTAAACTTTTTAAACTATCACAATAATGCTCTAATTACTCCATATCTGCACATACTTTTGAATGGAAAGGCATTTTAAATATGGTATTTGTAGTGACCATAGTAGCACCAGTTCTATCTCTTACTGCAGTTTTAAGTCCAAAGGAAAAGGTCAAATAACAGGAGAAGTCCAGTGGATTTGGAAGCTACTAGAGCCACTTAGGCTAGTCTGCCCTCCGAAGTGCTAGCCAGGCTTGCAGACTCCCTAAAGCAGCTCATTACATCTCTTCTCCACTGGCACAATGAAGAAACAGCAAAATGACAATTTTCGCATCCCACTAAAAGCAGGAGACGCGAGACCGAGCAGCCACGCTCCGCAGCCGCCTGGGACATCGAGGCAGCAGACACCCGCAGCTTCTGGGGCTCTCTGGAAGGCTCTGACATTCCTCCCGAGGAAGCCGTGCACCCGCACGGCATCTCACCACCACCACACGCCTCCCCACCGGCTCGGGGCGAGAGACGGAACGGAGAGCGAGGCGCCGAGACGGAGGAGGACGCACAGCATCAGGAGCAGAGAAGGGCTACTGCAGTTAGGCTGAGCGTTTTCCTGTTTTGGATGGTTCCCCGTATGTTAATCTAATAACTGTATTACCCCATTATATCCACACCCATTCCTCATCCAACCTCCCCGCGCGCCGAGCCCTGAACTCTCGCAGGAAGCGGAGCTGAGTCACGCTCACAACTGCCTGCTGAGATAATGCCTATGCACTTTAAGGCAGTAAGTTTAGTTTACACCAGTGCTGGGCATCCAGCACCATCTTCAACGCCCACCGCGCACGGGGGAGCAGCTTGGGCAGGGGTAACATTTCCTACCACGCCTGTATCCTACCACAGTTTCAGTACGGGTATGATTCTGTGATACGGGTACGTCGCAATAACTTTTTCCTACCGCATCACGGCCAGCAAATCTTCAGGACTTGAGATGTTAAGAAAGCTTAGTTGTGCACAGACACACACTAGTCAAGTGGAGGAAAAAGAAGCATATGTACATATTACCTACAAACGTGCTTATTTTGTATATACACGTCTTTTATATATATATACACACCCGTGTGTATACATACACACATCCCTGAGCTCCCACAACTGCAACATAAAGCAATATAACCCACAACAATAGGTACTTTCCTGTTATTTCTGCTTTAGTGAAGCAAACACTAGTATATTATACATACACATCATGAAAACAGCAGTTTGATTAACGCTATTTGGGAAAAGGCAGATGTTTCTTTTTCACTGTCAGACAACACCGACCCAACGTCAGTCTCCAGGACAGGCCATGGTAAACAGCTGGGAAGAAAAATATTTGTGTGTTAGCACGTCCAGCTTAACAGTGCCTTGTCCATTTCTGTTTGGGACTATGTAGCTGCTGCACCAATTCTCCACAACCTGAAATTTCACAAGCAGCAAAAAAGAAAACACCTGAAGCCCTGCAGTGCACAGAAGCGCCCTTTTTTAACACCATAAAGATGTGTAAAACATGTGTAACCAAACAGAATATTCACCCTCCTCCGGAGGAAACCCAGCCATGCCGAGAAGCAGCAATCCCTTCCAAAACGGTGTCTAACAGCGTAGCACAGGCCAGTAAATCCCAACGTTCAATTAGCTCTGTATCCGATTTTATCTCCTTGCAACACTACAGCTACTTGCAACGCTCACACTCCTGCAGTTCAGCAGAGAAATACTCCGATTTTGATGAGGCTCAGCCCTCTCCGCTAACTCGCAGGAAAAAGAAAAGGAACTATCATAGAAAACCAAACCTACTATAAAGCCACAACAAACTTCTCTGCAGAGCAGCGGACACAAACAAAAAACAACAACTGAGCGCATAATCTTGTGCTTTTGAAACTGTGAAACAAATTTTTTTTTTCCTTAAATTGCATTTAAGTCCAGTTCTCTTACCACACATACCATTTCCCACACTGGACATCCAAATATAAAGTGTACTGTAAACTACTCAGCCTATTCCGCACTTCTTATTCTCTCACCCTTTCAAAATCACTTCCAAGACATCGATTCCTGGAAAGCCAGGTCTGCGCAACCGCCTCCACCGCAGCAGCAGATGAGAGCTGCTACAAAAGAGGAACTTGCTTTTGACTGTCACTGGTTTATAACGCTGGTATATACGTGCCAATTTAGCCCTTCCAGCAACACCCTACCCACCCCACACCACGAAGCAGCTATTTGGGAAGTTTCACCAGCGAGTGCCACCTGCAGCGTTTCTGCTCTCTTGTGTTTGCACCGCATCCTCGGTGCCGGTGTTACAGCTCCCGCGCGGTGTAACCGGCCGGCTAGGATTTGCTAGTAATTTAAAAGTCATGCTCTTGTTTTCTAGGGATGTACACCCAGAACTCAAAATTAATTCCTAAAATTCACTTGGGCTCTGCTCAAACCCAGAAACTCCCTTCTTCCTGCTCACGTTGTTTATACAAGGCTCAGCTGTGGCTACATATGAAAAGTTAAGTTCTTCTTCACAACTAACAGAGACCAAGAACTGTGGTGGACACTGAATTTCATATTTCCAAATTAAATAGTTAGATTGATTATTCCTTTCCCCGAGACAAACGCTCCCACTCACGCCAACACAGTTTTCTTCCCGATAACCCCTACAAAACGCTTTCGATCAAAAGGAGAAGCCCTCAATACCAAGACGGGCCCTCCCGGCACACCACTGCCCGACACCAGCGGTGTTCGGTTCCGTTCCCCTCGAGCGGAGCCGCTCCAACACCGGCAGAGAACCCCTTTCCTTACGAGGGTCGCGCTCCCCACGAAGAGCCTGGTCCCTCGGTCGCCCCGAAGCCTGGCTCTCCAGAAGAGCGACGGGACGGTGGTGGACACCCCACGACGAGCTCCCCATGGCGGGCTCCCCACGGTGGGCTCCCCACTGTGGGCACAACATGGCGGGCTCCCCACAACGGGCACCCCACGGGCCCTGCGCCCACCGAGGAGCCGGCGCTGGGAGCGGACCCTGCCCAGCTGCCACCAGGGAGGGGAACAAGAAGAACCCGACGCGGGACCGGCCCGAAGCCCTCTCCCAGTCAGCCCAAGCGCCGCTGGGGAAGCAAAACGATACAGAGGAGGGGAGGGAAAGGCAACTCTCCCAGCGAGCTCGCCTCAGGCGCCGTCCCCCGAGCTCTCCCCTCCGCAGACCCCGGCCGGGCGGCGGCTGCAGCCGGCGGGACGAACCCGCCCGACCCCACGGCCCGGCCCGGCCCCGCCGCCTCAGGAAACCTCCGCGCCCGGGGAAG
>Ga0065711_1038826_pt1 | contig 18366 bp, 7 predicted proteins | sample Hoacrofraction12_FD_59098 | JGI IMG/M metagenome (GOLD analysis project Ga0065711, IMG submission 59098) | Hoatzin crop microbial communities from Cojedes, Venezuela - Epithelial fraction 12 v2 (version 2) | ecosystem: Host-associated > Birds > Digestive system > Esophagus > Crop | place... | reverse complement strand
AAAAAAAAAAAAAAAAAAAAAAAGGGTTGCTGTAACTAAACCATTTTTTTTTATCATTTATCTGTTTTATTATGTCTCTGTTGGGCCTCACAGTATATGTGAAGTATGTAAGAAGATGCTCTCTGCCGCTTTCTAGCACGCATGAGTAAAGTGGGCAGAAAGAGTGGTGCTTCCATCCTGGAACAGGGTGTAACCACCAGAGACATCCATCTCACATCCTGTAGAAATCCATATAAAGAAAGAAATCCTGGAGGGATGTCCAGTGTATTTGCAGGATTTTTCTGCAGAAGAGCATGCCGTGTCCCCACATGACTTAGCAGCATCCCATAGGTGTGAATGCCTGTCTCTGCAGAGCAGGCTGTGCAGAGTATGAAAATATGGGTAGTGGAGGGAGACATGGCAACTAAATCTTTATTCCTGGAAGTGCACCCTCAGCATGGAGGACAGCATTAAGTATGTCCCAGACAGGCTTCTCACACTGCATCATTACTGGCGATTAAGCCATTTTCCCCATGGATCTTGTACTCGGCAGAAAGCTCTGCAGGAAAGGTCTGTGCCTCCAGATTTAAACACATGCAAAAATCAGTGCTGGCATAATAGGTTAATTCTTTATTATCCACCAGTTTCTTCTGTTCTGTGACATGGGTTTCAGATACTGCACGTGTTGATTTTTCTCCTCATGCCACGTGGTCCTAACACGTGAAGGAAGGACATTCAGACTTGCATTATTTCATCTCCCGGAATCTGTCAATTTTCCAATGTCACTTTTTTTTCTTCCTGGTATCTCTTCTGGTATTTTTAATTTTTAAAAAATAGGACATTGAGGTTAGATTGTTACCTTAAAACTGGTTGTTCTGTTCACTACTGAAAGATATATTAGTGAACTGCAACTGAAACCATTACGAGGGTATAATTTTGCCCTTTTTTGGGGTGGTGGTGGTGCGGCTTTTGCTTATATTAATCTTTCTGCTTTGCTAGGTCTGTGAAGACCACAAGGTTTAGTTTCTTGAGGTAATTCTAACTTGTTCATTATTCAAGATTTTTATCTGCTGGCTTTGTGTGGTGAGGGGGAATTTGCAGTAAAGACTTGTCATGGAATTTGAAAAGTACCTTTATGCTCAGGGTAAATACATAATCTCTTTCCTTATTCGGATCAAGGTCTTGGCCAGTGGTCTTGCTGATGGTGTCCTTTTGAACTAACCTGGATTATTGTATTGTGCAGAGTGCAACAACCAAGTGATACCAGGCAATATTTTTGTTGTTACCTGCTTGTAAGTGATGCCCTTAGGGTAGTTAAAGGCAGCATAATGAGTTAGCACTGGGCATGCTCAACATGTCTTCCAAATGCTGTGTTCATACTCATTCTCTGCGAGCCACCTGGGACCTGTCTTCACCTAGTAAACACTTCTTGTGGCCATTTGGAGGGTCTGCATGGTCATAGTCTGCAAAACCTTTCTTCAGCCTGACTGCCAAGCCACATCTGTGCAAGTTAGAAGCTGTGTGGTGAGGGTCAGAACTGAGATTTCTCTAAGGGCGGTTTATTAGGTTCCTTCAGAGCACAGGAAAAACAGCCTTCCATCCAACGGCATGGTCAAGTATCACTTACAAACACTACCCTTCTCTGTTTTATTTAATAGTCTGGCTGCTGTTGAGCTTTTACAACTGTGAAGCCGGTTGGATTCCTGTGTACTGGATTCTGTGGAAAAAATTTTGGCCAGTGGTGACTGATAGGAGAGAGGAGCGTGTACTAATTCTGTTTAACAGTTTGTGCAAAATATATGTAGGAGTGTAAGGAAGAAACTGTCACTACTGAATCTCAGAAGAAGTAAATGTAAGAAAAACGTTTAGAATTTAGGGAGGAAGGAGAAAATGGTGTGCACAAATTGAAGATGAAGCATCAAGTCCCCATTCAAAAAGGGAAGCTATCCAAATGCTGTTTGGGAAATTTGGGTAGTTTTCAGAGAGCGTATTCTGTTGCATCTTGCTACTGATTAACAAATCTGGAAGGTTTTGGTACGTATCATAGTTTTACTGCATGCCATTACAGCTTGCTGACTAAGGCTAGTGAAATTTATTTCTGCCGAATTTTCTCATGGGGCATGCACAAAGAGGTTGGCTGGTTGTGTTCTTCACCTTTGAGAGGGCTAAAATGTTCATTACAAACAACTTGTAAAAAAGCAAAGAGCATTTAATTGGTAGTGTTATTTGAACACAAACTTGTGTCATTTTACATACAGACCAAAAAAAGCACAGTAGTTTAAGCAACAACTAAAGCAAGGCTTTGAAAAAAGACATAGATTTGGCTTCTGTCAATACAGCAAAATATTTACTTAAATGAGTGTGACTTCCATTTGGTGTTGTAAGGGAAAATATTTTTACACTTCATTTCTTCTCTTTTCTATAGTGTTGAATCTTGCTTACTTTACATGTAGTCATGCATAAATACACCATACTAAGTGGTATTTTTGTGAGTTATCTGGACACTTGAATTTTTTATGCATGGACCTATGAATTAAAGAATGCTACTTGAAAAAATGGTTTCATATGAGATTAAAAGATCAAAGTAACTTATTATTGGCTTCTTTACATAGGCACTCTAATTGTATTTTTATCCTTAACATACGTACATATAGTCCTCTGTTACTTCCTGCCTTCTGATATTATTTCCTCTGGCGTTCTTTTCAGCATTAATTTTCGTGTTTACCATTTTTTTCATCCATCAAATTAAATGAAATAAAGATATTACAAATTAAATAAACAGAGAAAGAGGTTAACATGTAGAAACATAGAAAACTTGTCTAGGAAATAGCTTTTTAAGTGGGTTTAATCTAAATGGTTATATTAATAAGGCCAGCCAGAAAAGAATGGACATTTTTGTGGAGAAGGGTGAAAGACAAGAGAAAGCTGTGAAACCCCAGGGGGAAATATACAAACAGTGACTTTTAAAACAGTCTAGCCTCATGACCAGAAAGAACTAAAAACAATAAAAGAATTAATTGCTTCCTTGCCATCAGCCCTTTCCAACCATGAGAAGCGCCATAAGCAGCAGTGAGTAAGCAGTGGTTGCCAGCGCCCAGAGGTAATGACTGTGGGCAAGTATGTAGTAGGCCACCTCTTCTAGGCTTGATGCCTAAGGGAGCTTCTCTTCAGCGTAAAACAGAAGTAGAAATTAAACTTGTTGCCTTGAAATGTAAACCCAAATTGTTTAGGGCATTTAAAACAAATTTGTCTGCTATCAGTGCTATCAGTCCTTGAATTTTAAAGATATTTTTGTTACTGTGAACTTGAAAATTGAGATGGTGCTTTTTTTCCAAGGCATGAACTACATGATCCCATGGTGCAGTGCCTTAGCTTAAGTGTGGAGGTTATCTCCACGGTTGACTCGCTCCGTGGCTTTGGAAGAAAGCTGGTCGGCAGTAGCGCTCCCCTTCTCACATGCAAATTATCTGGACCTGTAGAAGTATGGAACAGAGGTGGTATGCCTTGGTTCTCCAGCAACTCGCAGCACTTGAACTTCCTTCAAAGTCTGGTCTCCCGAGGGCCCCTGGGGTTCCTAGGTTAAGCAAATAGCAAGTTTGACCGATACCAGGAGATTAAAACAGTTGTGCTAGCTTTGCTAGAAGACAGCAAGAGAAAGCCACAGAGAATCCCTGTGTGAATGCAATCACAAGGTACCGGGTGGACCTGGAGGCACTGGGTTTGGCAAGCTGGGGACCAGCAGGACAAAAGATTTTTTTCCTTTTAAAGCTGAAAAACCCAGCAGGAGGCTTCAGGGAAAACCTTAATGGCTTGTTCCTCCCGAGTTGTTCTTTTCCCTTGGCGTACATTGAATCCCTGTAGAGGGATGTGAATTGGCCTCAGATTTTCTAAGACAGGATTGTAAATGAAGGATGGAAAAATTTATTTCGTATTACAATCCATTTGACTGACTTAAAATTAATAACAAATGGTGGAATTTTAGAAAGCTGCTTCTACAATTGCTCAGTTCAGCTCCTCCTGAAATCATTGGGACAGTTTGCAAGATACTTAAGTAAGGACAAAGTTCAGTGGGTTAGGTTTGTTTTGTTTTGCTTTTAGACCTTCTAGCTACACTTTACAGGATTTTGTTCTATAATTTTAACAGAATGAAAATTTCCCCTTGTTTTCTGGCCAGATTGAGTGTCATTTTGGTGCCCAAAGCCACTTTAAAAAGTCTTAAACTTTTTTTTTTCCTCTCTCTTTTTTAGGGGCAGTGTTCTTAAAACAGCTTCTATGAAAGTAGGCACCTGAGTTAGTGTTTGGTGCATTGAAATCAGTTAATCACTTAATTGGTTCATCAGGTACTTACAAATTTATTTACCAAAAGTTTGGCCATGTGTGACTTGCTGCCATTTTAAAATATTTTCCTTTCAAGAGTTTCCGAATAAGTTTATGCATATTTATTGGGAATATTGTCATGCTGTCAATTCAATAATTCAATTTGTTGACTTAAGTTCAGTTACATAAATGAATAAATATTCACAGTTTTGGTCCTTTGCTTTTAGATGCTGGTAAGAGTTAAGAAAGAAGAGTGCTACTTTGATTTAGAGTATAATGTCACAGAGCAATACAATAATTGTGTATCTTCAATGTTTGTTTGCTAATATAGCCATTTCTCAGGAAGCACTGTTATTGTGGAAACCAGCATAATTTTAATTAATGTTTTACACTATATGCCTTACAATTAGTATTTTAAAAATAGAACATCTGTAATTGGACTTGTTTACCCACCCTAGTCACAGTGGAAACTGTAGTCAATAGTAAGGTGTTTCATAAACCCTCTCTAAGTGATAGAAAACATCTACAGCCAAATTCTGATTTTGGGGTATGTGTTTATAACTCCCCGTTGCAAGTGAAGCACCCCATGAAGTGCGTCTCTGCTTTACAGACAACACAGATTGTACAGCAATGTGTAACATAAACAGAAAATAAAAATGTGTTTTAGTAGGACTTAAATGTTGTGCTGCAAGGCCTACAATTATCTCTGTCAGAAGTTATACTGCTTTCAAGTATTTTTTTCTTGAGTTGTAGTTCTTCCAGATGCTTTGTTTAACCTGCTTGGAAGTAAGAATGGCTGAGGCTGGAAGGCAGCTCTAAGCTTACTCCAACCTGCTCAAAGCAGGGTTGCCTAGAGCAGGTTGCTCAGGAGCTTGTCCAGCTGGCTTTTGAGTATCTTCAAGGATGAAGATGCCACAGCCTCTCTTGGTAACCTTTTCCAGTTTGACCACCCTCCCAGCAGGGGGGCAGTGGAAGAATATTATTTTCTTATTTTCAGATGGAATTCCCTGTATTTCAGTTTGTGCCCATTGCCTCTTGCCTTTGAGGAGAGTCTGGCTTTGCCTTCATTATTCCCTCCTATCAATTATTTATACACATTGATGAGACCTCCCCCTCCCCAAGCCTTCTCCAGGCTGAACAGTCCTGTCTGTCTCAGCCTGTCCTCATACATCAGATGCTCCAGTTCCTTAATCGCCTTCGTGGCCTCTTTCTGGGCTTGTTTCAGTCCATGTTTCTCATGTACCTGGAAGCCCAGAACTGGTCCCAGCTCTGCAGATGTGTCTCACCAGTGCTGCACAGAGGAGGAGGATCACCTCCCTTAACCTGCTGGTGATGCTCTTCCTAATGCAGCCCACAATGCTGTTATCCACCCTTGCGGAAAGGGTACATTTCTAGCTTATGTTCAGCTTGGTGTCTGCCAGGACCCTTAGGTCCTTCTCTGCAAGGCTGCTTTCCAGTCTGTCATCCCCCAGTGTGTACTGGTGCATGGAGTTATCCATCCCTAGTTGCAGTACTTGCAATTTCCCTTTGCTGAACTTTGTGAGGTTCCTGTCAGCCCCTGCCTCCAGCTTGTCCAGGTCCTTCTGGATGTAGGCACACTCACCTGGTGTATCAACTGCTCCTTTCAGTTTTGTATCATCAGCAAACTTGCTGAGCCCTCTATCCCATCATCCAAGTCATTCATGAAAATGTTAAATGATATTGGCCCCAGTACTGGCTCCACTGGTGACTGGCCTCCAGCTGGACTTTGTGCTGCAGTCCACAGCCTTTTGAGCCGAGCAGTTCAGGCACTTTTCTGTCCACCTCACCACTTACTTACATAATCTGTACTTCATCAGTCTTTCAGTGAGGGTGTTATGGGAGACAGTGTCAAATGCTCTGCTGAAGTCAAGATAAGTAACATCCACTTCTTTCTCATGTCTATGAGGAGAGCCAGACATCTCTCTGCAGAAAGGTATCAGGTTGGTCAGATGCGATTTCTGCCTTCATAAATCCATGCTGACTACTCCCATTCACCTTATTTTACTCCATACATTAGGAAGTTGTTCCCAGATGTATTTACTGATCACCTCCCCAGGGTCAGAGGTGAGGCTGACCTGCCTGTAGTTTACTGGATGCTCCTTCTTGAAAATAGGACTTTTGCTTTCTTGGAGTCATCAAGAACATCCTCTGATCCCCATGACCTTTCAAAGACAGTTGAGAGTAGCCTCCTGTTAACATCAGCGAGCTCCCTCAGCACCCATGGATGCATCCCCCCAGGACCCATGGACTTGTGTATGTCCAGTTTGTTTAAATGTTCCTTAATTGGATCCTCGTCTGCTGACAGCAAGTTTTCATTGCTCCAGACTTTCTGACTGGTTGCAGGGGCCTGGGATTTCTGAGAACAGAATATTGAAGGAAGAAATATGTTTTAAACTGACTGCCTTTTTTCTGGTAGTAGTCTGTCCCTCTGGCTATCAGAGATGTACTTAATGTGCTTTAAATGCAAACCAGTTCTTTGCAGAATGTGTGTATTAAATAAGCTTAAAGTCTGTTGATAGACCTATATTTAAAGCTAAACTATTAATGTCTTTCCGTGATTACACTTAGAAAGAAAAATTCTAGTGCATGAAGGAGTATGAATTTACCAAAAATGTGGGAGTTTTTTCTGCGTGCTTCTCGCCTGTGTTGGCCTGGCTCAGCGCTGGCTTGCACAGAGATGTGTAACAGGAGTGACTACAGGCAGTGCAGGGATTTCAGAGATGGTTTGAATGTGTCAGAACAACAAGGTGGATTAGTCTGCAGTCACGTTCACGTTGCCATCGAGAGCTGTCATCTGTGCCTGAGCAAGGTTGTTTTAAGCTCGCATGGGTGTAACAGTCCCAATCTACAAGCATGTCTGTGCAGTCGTCAAATGGGTAAAAGGAAGCGAGGAAAAAAAGCAGAGATGCAATCTCCAGCTCAGCAGGAACTTGACAGCTCCTGAGCTCAACAGAACCAGGGTGCTGGGAGCCGCTGCCTCACAGGGTGCAGGTGCAGCCATCGGTGGGAGGCAGAATTCTGGCTCCTGGCTGCTTCTGAGCTCCAAGCCCAGCAGCAGCTTGGGAATCCCCCCGCTTAGGGGAGTGCAAAGCACAGATCGTCCCTGTCCTGGTGGGCGTGTGCCACCCGTAGGAAGCACAGGTTAGTCAGCCCTGCCCTCCAAAGAGAAACTGGACATCCCTACTGCATGGACTCACAGTTGAGGAGACACTTTGGCAGCGTTCGTCTACTCTTCCAGCATGGCTCCACCAGCTTTAAGTCAATAATAACTTTAAAAAGCCTTTCAGTTTCTTAGGGTTCCTTAAGCAGCCTGGGGCTCTGAGGGCATTGCACAGCAGCGAGGACTCAGCCTAGCATCGCGTGCAGGTCTGCCAGGGTCGCTCCTCATCCTGCACGCAAGAGAGAATGGCTCCGGGTGGGAACTGTGACACTGCCTCAGAACTAGTGGGAGGCTGCGCATGTTGCAGTAATTATTCCCAAGAGTAGCTGTGCCATCTTTTGAGCTGCTTTCTGCTGGCACTGTTACACTAAAAAATGTCGTTTTTTTTTCCTCAGCATGTCTTCTGTTGTTAATGCAGAAGTCAGGGTGGCAATGTTTTGCTCCTGGCAGACCATTCATAACGTACCCTGTATTAGTGATCACATCTTACAAACGCGTCGTATAATCTCATCACAACCATCTGAGCTTCTGCTTCAGATCATTGCTAAGTTCCTGAGCACAAGCCCAGCCAAGCAGCATCCAGTGGGGCTGCTTTGTTCACCTGTTCGTAAGGGGCTGTAACCATTCGTGCACTGAAGAAGCACCTGCTCTTGTTCTGAAGGGAGCTGACTGAAAGTTCCAGGTGGAAGAACTGCTGAAGAAAAAGTGCCATTTTTTCAGTAAGACAGAAAAATGCCAGTGTTATTTAAATTTTGTAGTTTGATTGAAATTTTTCATATTGCATAATGTTTTATACAAATTTTTTTCTCTCAGGGGTTTTAAAGGGTTTTTTAAAAGTTTTTTAGAAGTCGTATTTTATAAAAATGACTTTCATAAAATTCAGTAAGAAAACAGGTATGTTCCAATAACATTAAAAAAATCCATTGAAGTGTCAGTAACACCATTAATACAAACGCTTTGAAAAATGTGGCAGGAATAAGAAAAGAGTTACCTGAAAGAATGCCACTGTAAAGGGAAAGATGTGAAATGATTTTTTTCTCTTTTTCTCTTCATCCACCATCAAGCTTTGAGCCATGTCCTGTTTTAATGAGTAAAAGTAGGATGTATAATTTTGCCTGAGGAATACTTTAATAACTTTAGAATTATTATTAGCAGGTTATAAATAGAATATTTTTTCTGTCATCTTACTATTAACATTGATTCTAAGAGAAGGCTAGTATTTCTTTTGTTATAAATGATTGCCATATTAAGGCAGCTGTTAAAATCATTGATGGAGAACTAATCACTCATTTTTAATGAAGTTGTTTGTGCAACCATAGAAGTAACTTCATAACACGACATGTTGGTCCGGTGGGTTAATATGGTAGATGGAAGTTGTAAGACTCCTCCAGGGCTGATGGTTGACTTGCCCACTTCTCTCTGTTTGCCGAGGTGTTTGCGTCTGCTGAAGTACATTTAGGTGTTGCAACTTTGAAGAATTTTAGAATGCTTATTTGCAAGATGACAGTTTTTTGGTGGAAAGAGAAAGGAGAAGTTGTATTTCCCAATGAAAAGGAAAGCAGCTGAAGTGACCCGTCTTGGTAGCTTTTTAGGGCTTGCTGATGCTCGTGACCTGAGTAGCCACGTGCTTGCCAGCTCGCAGTCTCCTGGCTTGCCATAGCACAGTCGTACCGTGGCTGCTAGCACATGCTCTCCGCATCCTCTGGGGTGGCTGTGAAAGTCAGGAGACTACTTTGATTTATTTCTTCACAATCAATGTGGTGCGTGTCGCTCACTCTAGCCTTCCTTTCGCAAGGTGCCCTGGACACTCCATCTGATGATCACAGGAAGAAGTCGTTTTAACCTCAAAGAGTTCGTTACTGAGGAGTGTTCCTGCTAGAGCTGGGACTGTACGCTTTCATGCTGAAGAGACACATCCTTTTGCCCGTTCTTCTCAAGGAAAACATCCACTGTTTTTTGCAAAGGTAATTTCTTTTTCCTGTCTTTATAGACAGTGTCTTCAGATGTTTTGGAAGCAGCAATGCGGCTGGTAGCGAGAAGCTGAGGACTGAACGGGACAGCGCAGGCATGGGCCTGAGGTCTGCTGCAGTCCTGTTGATGAGGGCACCTGTCCACAATGGTGGCAATATGGGGAGACTGTCAGTGCCATGGCTGTGAGTGTCTCCACTTCTGAGCACAGAGCACTGTGAGAGGCCTGGTGGTGCAATAACACGTGGCAACACTGGCTGCTTTCAAATACAGCTCATCTGTCATGGATCAGCTTGAAAATCGGTCGACAGCACTGTGTTGACTGAGGTTTAACACTGGGCTGTTCCTCAGGCTAGCAAAAGTTGCAAGATTTGAAATGCAAGCTTGCAAGGATGGTCTTCTTGCAGCTGGAAGAGATGGAAAATCTGACATTTTTGGGAAGCATCCTTCTAGGATACAAGCAAACTTTCCCTGGACCAGAACAAGTGGCACTGAAAGCGAGTATGGCACCACTGCATTGTGAAAGTTTAGTCTGTTTTTTTGTGCGTGAGCTGGTCTGTTATCTGCACTGTCCAGTAAGGAAGGGCAGGGTGGAACTGGACGGTACCTTTGCCTGACTGAAAGCAAGAGGGGAAGGAGACAGGAGTGCAGGAAATGCTGAGATGAGAACCAGCTTGTGAAGACAGGACAAGCATTGCAGCAGCTCTGTGGCACTGCATCTATGGCAACTAAGGGAAGGAGAATGAGTAACGTAATGTTTCCTTTGATGGGGAGGATAAAGAAAAAGAGATCTGAAAATGCTGCTCTCCAGTGATACGGTTTTACTCTTTGTTTTGCTGTTCTTCATAGTATGTAGGCCGGGACTTGGGTGTTGCAAAGGCCATTTGGACTTCTTTGTGTGTCCTGGACTGTTGACTTGTATTCAGATGTGGGATTTGAATGCATAAAAGAGGTAAAGGTGAAATTTGTTGATTCTTAAAAAGAGAGAAAGGAGGGGGGCAGTTAGCAGGGTGCTTTTTATTACTTGCTGTGCTTTTTATTACTCGCTTTCTCAGTGAAGATGTGTAAATATGGGGTAAGACTATACCACTGTGTGCGTTGTTGACCATATCAGTGCATCTCTCTCTGCTATATTAGTGAGAAGCTGATGCTGCTGGTGGTGGGCTGCTTCATGGTCTGTCATGTAACTCCCAGAGAGATGGTACAATTTCTAAAACTTGTTAATGCTTGGCAAGTTCACTGAGCTGCAGGTTGTATGGAGTTCATCCGCTGGCTTGTGAGCTGATGTGGTCCCTCACATGAAACTCCCACGCCTGGCTTGCTCCCTTCACAGTGAGAGCACAACAGCGGTTTCTGGTTTTCTTTCTTCTTTGCTCTTCCTGCAATTCCATAGGCTTTGTTGATAGCCTTGAATGTTCCTGTAGGTATCACCGCTGTTCCAGCCTCTGTCTTTTTGTCCTTGAATTAGTACCTGCCAGTGAGGCGAAGACTTTGTTTGTAGCTGGGTCATCTGTATAAAGAACCCCTAAATCCAAATGTGTGTTTATGACAGAGGAAAAAAAAAAGCGAGTAGCTTTGAACTCATATGCTTTTATCTGGAGGGGAAAAAAGAATCCACAAAAAAAGAGGCAAGTGGAAAAAAAAAAAAAACAACAGGTAAAAATGTCTTAATTTCAAAAGAATGCCCATTATTTATTTTCTCTGCCACTACATTTCATTGCTTCTCCATTACAGTTTTTGGAAGGAATTGTTTCAGGAGAGGAAATAGTGGTCTCGTTTTTACCTACCACCACCCAGACTGCTTTGGAGAAGTGTATGAACAAGTGACGTGTACTGGCAGACAAAGCTGCCGCCATAGTTACGCTCAGCACACCTCACCGAGAGCAGCTGTTGTTTCAGGAACCAGAGAAGGAGGGTGTATGTGTGCCATGCGCCGAGGAGAGGTTCCCTTTGCTCCAACGTGACTTCTATACATCTTGTTAGAAATGAGTGGGTTAGTGACCGGGCAGAGTTTGCAGGTAACATAGCGGGGCCTGGCATACCAAAGAAAACCTGAGGCCACTTGGGCTCTAGTACTGAGTGAAAAAATTCAGCTTTACAGCTCCCCTGGAGTCAGACTGAAATGAGACTGGTAGTAAACAACTTCTGTGCTAATAGCAGGGTGCCTTAGCATGCAGGTGGTTTGGAACATAAGCGAGTGCCTTTAAGCATTGTTTTATGGTGCTGTGCATTTCAGACTGAAAAATGGCCACAGCTTTATTACTTTAATATTAATAATTTTTCATTACTCTCTCTCTTCCCTCCTCCTGCAAACTGCTGCATTCATCCATTATAAAGTGTCTCTTTCTTTTTTCCCTTCGCCTGCCATTTTTCACAGCGTGAGGAGGGAGAGGCAGGTGGGTGGCAGGAGGGACAGTTGAGGACATAATGGCACTGCATCTGTTGCCGAACAAAGCCAAAGCCCGGGTTGCCGCCAGATAACCTGTTGAGGTAACTCACAAAGCCCTCAGCGATGAAAGCATCCCTCCTGCTGTGGCTGCTGCCGCTTTCTAGTGACCTGCGAAGGGACTGCACCTCTTAGGAGAGCTTCTCCCATTAGGGTTTTCCATCCTCCTTCCTGTTCCTTGACGGCAGGAGCTTGGCAGCACAGGTGTTGGTATCCAGCCCTTCCCAACACTTGCAATCAGGTATTTCCACTGCGTTTGCCACTGAGGGCTGTTTGTTAGGATGTTTTAAAATTGGGAAACAAGTAGTAGTGATTCGCAGGACTGAATTTGCTCTGCTCCCCCCTGCAATTTGGAAAAATGGCATAAAATTTTTTTTTCCAAATCCTATTCTTCTCTTTCCCATTCTAAATATGTCAAGTTAAGTTTATCTCAGTGCCAGTACCAACTGTAACCAGAGTTAGATTAGTCCTCCTGTTAGCTCTGCTTGGTTTTCACTTTTCAGCAAGCCTTAGTAAAATAAATCATGTCCCACTTGTCTTTAATTTTCATTATCATGACCTAACTTAAGTTGCTATAAATTATTTCTACCTGAGCTTCTTCAGCTGTGAACTTGCACCCTCCAGTGTCTTGCTTGTTGGATCATGGCCCAGCTAATCAAAAAAATTTTTTTTTTCTTCACAACTACTGCTTTTGGTGTCAGCTAGCTCCACCAAAGTCAACTTGGCTGTATAACCTCCGTAGGGACACACAAAGAGCTGATGTATTCTTGTCTTTAAAATAAGGGTTTTATTGAACTGAGTTTCGGTCTCTTCCTGTCGTGCTCTAGTGCTGCTGATAAAGACCTCTTTTCCCTTAGAATAAATGTGACCTCAGCAGTTTGTTCTCATCTTGGAGGCAGCCATTGCAACAATTTCTTTTGGCTCTTTCTTTCTTTTCTTTTCTCCTTGGGAAGGATGGCTGACTGACTGGAAAATCTCTGCTCACTCAGTATTGAGCAGCTGTGCCTTGTTTTTGGTTTTTAGCACAGCAAGAGTTCATGTCTGATAAAGACTAGTGTTTATTTCCACTGAGAAATGCCAGTCCTTTTTTTTTTTTTCCTTTTCTTTTTAGAGCTGTTCCTATTATTTAGCATTTGTTGATAAACAACTTTTATTTCAGCCCCCTGAACACTGAAGGGTTGCCTCTCACCAAGCTGCTGAGTTGCAAGCAGGCTAAATATTTTTGCTGAGTAAGGGTCAGAGAACCCTTAAAGGATTTCAGCCTCCTACATCAAGTTGTAATAACCATTTGTTATGATTGTATGTCCTCAGAAGAGAAACGTATGCAGCGAGCTTTTTATGACTTTGGAAAAATACTGCACGGTTTAAAAAAAAAAAATAAAAAAATTTCACTGACTTCCTGGAAAGCCTTGGTGGTGCTCCAGAGCAGTCATTTCAAAATGAAAACATGCTGATTGTCGCTTAGGTGGAACACGTGTAGTTTGCAAAGTCCTTTAATGGCAGCTGAGGGTCTGATGTAACTCACCAGCACATTAAAAGATAGCCAGTTTTTCTAACTCTCATTTGGAGACATGGTAACATGCAACTGTTTGTGATGAGCCATCTAACATTATCTTTCAATATAGCCTTTCTTTTGAAAATAGACACTCTTGCTTGGTGTCTAGATCCTAGTGGAGCAGATGTGTCTGCTAGAGTAGTTTAGCTGTTATGGTGGATGTTGACAGAATTGAGTTTTCTGGATGCATCTGGTACAGGATGGTGCAAGAATAGCGGATACAAAAGGTAACTGCCTTGGGCACGCAACAGTGTCCTCAGTTCTGACACGCTTCAGTCTGACCTAAATTATTGGGCTCAATATGAGGTTTACTGGTAAAATGACACGTCATGTGATAGGCAGGGAGTCAGATTAGATGATCTAATGGCTCCATCTGGCCTTAAACTCTTAATTAGGGAAATGCTGCCAGTACAAGATGGCATTGAAGCTTTCCACTGCCAGATTTCGCTTGCTTGGGAGATCCTCAGCTGAAGCAGAGCTGCAGAAGTTGTACTTGGGCTGGTCTTCTTCCTCGGCCTCTAACACAGGTAGCAGCCAGCAGAGGTAAAAGCGAGTCCTGATGGGAACCTGCTAATCTTGCTCTTGTGGAAGTACAAAAGCCCTGTGTCTAACTATTCCAGACTGTCATACGTTCAGTTTTTAGAGCTATAATGATATCTAAATATAGAAATAAAAGCTATTATTAGTCCAGTACTATGGCATTCGTTGAAAGAAGAAAGATAAGTTTCTCTGGCAAGATGGTGAAAAAGAAATTACAGTTATTTGAAGCTGCTCATGGATTAAAATATTGAAAGTGGGGATGTGGTTTTAGTGGTAGGTGGTTTGATACAGTAGAGCTTTATGATAGCTTTGCTTGACACCTTTGGTGGAGAGATGGGAAGTCTAGGTGTGTGTGGTGTTGTAGATGTGTTCTTTGCTCTCTCAGCTAAGCAAGTGGCAGAGTGCAGGTTTAATAACCATTGACACAGCAAAACCAGCATCACTGATCAAACAGTTTCTTTGGTAAGCCCAAACAGCTTGTGGTTAACTCAGTGTGTCACTTGATTCCAGAAGGTGACTTGAATGTCTTCCTAAAGTTGCTTAATTTCTTATTGATCTCATAATTATTCCATACTTACTGTCTTTTTCAGTATTTTGTGAAATGTGTTGATACAACACAGTTTTAGTTTCTTTAACAGAAGATTGTGGTTTTGTGGTATTAAGCACTCACTTTTAAGTTTAGAGCTTTTGATTGGGAATTTCAGACTTTATTGGTTTTCTTTGTATACAAACGTTACACATTTTATTTTTCTTGCATTTTTCTAAATCGGACACTCTACTTCTGCATGCCTCTTAAAGGTCCTGTTATTAGAACAACTAGCATATTTCAAAGCACAAGGAGATGAATTAATAACTGCTGAGGTACTCTATTCTGAAGTGCTGTCCACTATTGCTAATTTAATTTGTTGTTCCCTCCCTTTCAGATTTTTTCATACAGAGTAATTGCTCTGGAAGTACGTTCTTTTTCTCTGTGATCTCATCTTGTGGATATTAATCAGATTGTTTCATTTTAGTAGTAGCTTCTGCTGCCATGGCTTCTTTGCTTGCAAATTCCTTGTGCCATAGATAATTGCTCTGTGTTTCTGTCACTGGGCAGTTGTGCACAAAGAGAAACAGCCTTGGTTTCTTGTGGTTTAACACAACAGGGCAATCTAGATCCTAATTAAAAGCAAGATTATGTGAAACTGGATGCTAAACTACCACTGCGGCATTGTCTCTGCTCATATCTGTATTTCCTTTGGAGGTGTCTGACCCAAGAGGTGGTTTCATCTGTGGTGACCTGTCAGGGTTCCTGGGAACCTTCTCTGTTGCAGAGGGTCAGCTGGAAGAAGCAACTTTCAGTCATGCTCTGCTTCATTCTCCTCGTCCCTTCCCTTTCTTTGGAGTCTGTAACACATTTCTTCTAGGACTCCCTAGTGCCTGGGTATCTGCTGCCAGCAGCTGTGTTGCTGGCTGCTTCCTGCAACTGTTGTCAACTTTACAAAGCCGCTAGCATGTTCCTTGCTGAATGGTCCCTTCAGGTTTGCATGCTTATTTCTGTCTTGCTGACTTTATTATCAGCACAGATTCCACAGCCTAATTACAACTTCTCTCTTCCCACTGCCTACTAAGTTGCAGGAACATTTGGATGAACCTCAGATGAGCCTGAAGACAGCAGCATGCAGAACCAAATATGCGCCCTTAAAAGTGGAAGAAAGGTCTCTAGATGGTCTGAATCTTGCTTATCGTTGCAAGGCGGTACCTTAAAGGCCTCTTAGTTTCTGATAACACAGTGTTTGTTACCAGGGGTTAGATTTACACTTTGCAAAATAAGAATGAGATTTTCAGTTGGACAAGGACACCATCTGCAGTCACCAGATGCAGTTATCAAGATTAAATTGCAAGACTTGTCACTGACTATGCTGGTAATCATTGAGGTGATCAGCATAATTATCTTGAGATCAGGAAGACATTTTCTGTACTGCAGAATTAAGTTGAAGGAGCATCTGTCATTAGCTACTGGATAGAGTCAGAGTATGGCTCCAACCAAGCACTTATCTTTTTGGCTTTGATCTCGTTATTTAGTAATATGGGAGAAAAATAGATCAGAAAATGTTGTGAAATTCACCTTTGGTGTTGAAAACATTTTCCATTGTATTCTGTCAGATTTGTTGAAAACCTGCTGCGTTGCCTAGTCATGAAAGGCTCCTAGCATTCAGTTCATAACCAGAGTTGAGAACAGACTTTTTTCTGGGTCTCTTTACCCGAGGAAGATAAGTATTTCCACTTCAGGTTATTCTAAGCTTTCAGAGTTGTTGTTTTTTTTTCTAGTGTAGATTGTATGGATGATTGACTCAGTTGCTGCTGTGAAGATTTTTCTTGCCAAACAGCATGGTTGTTGCTGGTGTCTCAGAAAATGTGACGGAGACTTGGCAGAATATAATCCCAAACTCTAAAAATGTTTTTGACTCTAATGCACACTAATAATTAATCTAGAACAAATGGTACAGCTTTGGAGAGCTCTTTACATACAGTCATTTGTCTGTGTCGGAGCATTTCCCTTTAGCATTTGTAATTTGATTCTTCATGTTCTTATAGAGCAGTAAAAAAATCTGTTTTGCGTATGTTTGCTGAGCAGTAACTGGCATATCTTGAACCTTTGTTCATTCTTCTATAGACTATTTCTTGCAAATATAGTGATAAATTGTGTTTGAGAGATTATAGTATTTATCTTATATCTTATGCCTTTCATTTTTAACCTACTTCCTGTTGCCACTACATACACACTGTAAGAGTATGTAATGTTTTGTTTCCTTTTTCAAATGGCATATATGCATACAGAAATGTTGTTTATATTTCCCAGTAGGTTGTATTGCTCAGGGAAGGGACGAGAGCCTTTTGTAGTCTAAGTCATATGAAGAGGATGCAGGAGATTACTGGGAAAAGGAGGCAGCACTGAACATCTTCTAAAAAGCAGGTGACTCAGTCTTTGTTAGGGCTTGAAAGAAAGAGGTCTTAGAGCATCCGAAACAGCTGTTTCTTTAATTTCCATCAAGCATATCAAACTGCATTCCAAGAAATATGTTGCGACAGACTTCCAGGAGCAAAGCATCATAAGAAAGATAGGAGATAATTGGTAATATTTTTCTGTCATTGATCTGTTATTGTATCTGCTAAGCTTCACAGAAGCATTTATCAGCTGGGAGTTATAATTCCTGACTTGACATATAAGAAGGAAGAAAAGTCAATTTTTTTTAACATGAACCCAACCCATCAGTCTTAAAGTGCTGACTCATTTGCCCACACAGTATAATTAAGGAAGCAGTTGATCTGTAATAAGGAGTGATACATTCAGTGATCTCACAATCAGAAAGTAATTATAGCTCAAAATGTTCATTTGGCACTCCTCAACCATTTTATTACTCCATGACTATTAAGAGAGGGTATTCATAGCTTAGGATCTGTAAACTTTAACCTACACAGTTCGCTTCTGCAGCTGGAAGTGGTTTGCCGTGAGCAGTTTTTAGAAAGACCTGTACTGGAAGATTTTGGGGAACAAAAGTGTCAGCTGGCATTCTGAATCCTGTCTTAGGGGAGAATATTATAGTTTGAGTACATGTGGTGTTCCATTAGATAGTGAATCCATTATGCAATTGGAGTTCAGGCTCGCACTGATTAATCATGACATTTCAATTATTCATTGAATCAGTGATCTTTTGCACCCCTTTTTTCCTACCTCATTTGGTGATGGCTTCTATTAATTTCTCTTCTTACTGCTTTAGGATTTCATCTGGCTGTGTTCTGAGATCCTGAAAATCTTCCACTACCAGAGATGTTCATCTGGGAATTTAAATCACCTGGCACCTTGCAAGCAGCTCTTGGCATCTCTCTGGTTTAGTGCTTCATAGCATTTTAACTGCCTATCTTCAAGGTAGCTGCGCTGTGAGGCAGGCAGGCAGCCGCACTGCGTTTGAGGAGTGCCAGGGAGAGAAGCGTGAAAGACAGGGGCTGTCCTGAGACTCGAGACCAGATTCTTGTTTCATCTGCTAAATTGAATTTCCTGGTGGCGTCCCGGAGTGACAGAGAGGATCGAGTTGCCCAACTCAGAGTCCACCTGTGCAGCTAGTGAGATTCCCTTAGCTGTGGCACGCCACAGTGCCTTCCCTGCTCACGGTATGCAGGCGGTGTTGTTTTAAAGGATTGTGGTGTTTGCCTGGAGGAATTCACTTGGTACCCGTGATATTTGTTGTTCTGTGGCACACAGACAGCACAGAGATCAGAAGTGGCTGCTGTGTTCTCCTTTGGGTCCTGCCGCTCCCACTCAGCTCCAGTTCGCAGGTATCCTCACTTTCCAGCTCAATACCCACTCAGTCAGTCACGTTGCTGTGGTGTAGTTTTACC
>Ga0065711_1009642_pt1 | contig 18366 bp, 21 predicted proteins | sample Hoacrofraction12_FD_59098 | JGI IMG/M metagenome (GOLD analysis project Ga0065711, IMG submission 59098) | Hoatzin crop microbial communities from Cojedes, Venezuela - Epithelial fraction 12 v2 (version 2) | ecosystem: Host-associated > Birds > Digestive system > Esophagus > Crop | place... | reverse complement strand
GGATTGCGCGGGGTGCGGGGCTGCGCGCTCCAGGGGGGCTGGCGGCGAGGCCTTTCCCCCGCCGAAAGCTCTCCGGCGGGGGGCAGAGCTCGCCTGGGAGCGGCGGCCTGGCCGTGGAAGGTCGGCGGATCGGCGTTGCCGACCGCGTTAAGATGGTGAAGGTGAGCTCTGCTGTCAGCCTGCGGTGGGTGTTGGCAGAGACCTGTGGCTAACTCGGCTGAGTGGCTCCCGCTTCCTGCAGTTGAGAGCAGTGAACTGCTTCATTTTTATGAGAGCTGAACTTTTTTTTCCCCTTTAGCATAATCACAGAATCACAGAACGTTCGGGGTTGGAAGGGACCTCTGTGGGTCACCCAGTCCGATCCCCTGCCGAAGCAGGGTCACCTACAGCAGGCTGCACAGGACCTTGTCCAGGCGGGTCTTCAATATCTCCAGAGAAGGAGACTCCACAGCCTCCCTGGGCAGCCTGTGCCAGTGCTCCGTCACCCTCAGAGGGAAGAAGTTCTTCCTCAGGTTCAGACGGAACTTCCTCTGCTTCAGTTTGTGTCCGTTGCCCCTTGTCCTGTCGCTGGGCACCACTGAAAAGAGTCTGGCCCCATCCTCCTGACACCCACCCTGAAAGATATTTCTAAGCATTTATAAGGTCCTCTCTCAGCCTTCTCCTCTTCAGGCTGAACAAGCCCAGCTCCTTCAGACTTTCCTCACAGGACAGATGCTCCAGTCCCCTCACCATCCTTGTAGCCCTCTGCTGGACTCACCAGTAGCTCCTCATCTTTCTTGAACTGGGGAGCCCAGAACTGGACACAGTACTCCAGATGGGGCCTCACCGAAGGGTCTGCCACGCTGGCAAGCGCCTGAGGCCAGCCTTCAGATGAGAGCAACCAGGTGCAATGGTCTTGGCAGGCCTGGTTCAGAAGCAACAGGCTTTCACCCGGCGGCACAGCATGACCGCTCAGAGCCATGTCCATGCCCGCGCCCCACCTGCCCTCGCCGGCTACTGCCAGCCCAGAGGGTCCTGCTGGCACCCGCAGCACCGAAGAGCATCATCCCTCCATCCTCCAGCTGGGCCACATGTGAACTTTGCTCTCTTCCAGGCAGGAACAAATCCTCCCCACAGCACAGAAACACGGGGTGATTAACTTCCTGGTCTGGCCACCCAGCTGCCTCAGGTCCCGCTTGATGCATGGTCATCTCCAGCCAGCGTTTCACACCACTTTGGCTTGCTGAGGACCAACCCCGATGGCCTCACTCCCCAAATCGCCCATTATTCAAGCCGAGGGATACCACAGCCTGTCTGCAAGACCCAGGTAACCAGCCTGACCTGCAAGGGGAGACCAGGTCCCCAAAGACCTCTGACAGCATCACGCCGTTTCTCAGAACAAACTCACCGGCGTGCAGAGCCCGTCGGTAAGAGGCTTCCCCCCACCAGCCCGAGCTCAGCCCCGGGATGAGCGCTCAGCAGCCGGGGGACGGCAGCTCCCGGCACGCACCGACAGCTGTGCAACGCCAGCAAAACCAGAGCCCAGGCACGGCGAGCATCCTTCATGCGGAGGAAGTTTCCCACCAACTACAGAAATATTTGCTCCAGCAGCCTCAAAGTCTCGCCGTTTTCCATTTCTCCACACAGCAACCATGCCAACCAAGCCTACCCAAGCCCTCTACCAACAGACTCTGACCACGGGACCTTCCCCGTGCAGAACGGGGTCGCTCCCCGCATGGCCACCTCCTGCCGTCCCTCGCAGGAGCGGGGCAGACAATTAGCCCTAATCCTCGTTAGTTCTGTACGTTTCCTTTAAATCCTGTTACTGCATTCCTCCGTGCAGTGGAGCGCGGCTTGGGCAGCCTCCGGCGCGGCAGCGGTGATGGTGACCCCGCGGTGCCTCCCGGCTCCTGACCCGCCAGAGCTGGTCCCAAGGGCTGCAACGCTCCCGCACTCATCTATCTTCAATGATTAGTTCTTAATCAGGAAGGCAGATGTGAACTAAGGGTGCAGATGAAACGAGAAAGGGGGAGGGAGGGAAATAGGGGGAAAAAAAAAAAAAAAAGATTTTTCTTCAAGGAAATGTTCCCCTTTGCTGCTTTAGGAGACAACTATGAAAACTTGGTCCAAAAGCAGCGTCTGAAGTTTAGCTCCTTCCATATTTGTAACGTTTGCGTCACTCCAGAAAACCTCCGCCAAAGCAGACCAAGTTGGACTACTACATTCATTTATTTTGGAAGTTTATCCAAGCCTTTGGTTAAAGATAAACAACGCGCCTGGATGCGAGAGAACACCAGAGCCAGGCTGCCGGAGCGGCGGGGAGCTTCCAGCCGCTTTGATAGCGCCAAGGCAGGAGATGGTATCAGCACGACCCAAAATGTACTCACTCCTTCCCGGAGAGGCACAGCAAACGTGCTGGGGAGTTATTGCTTGCCCCTGGGAGGCATTCTTGCCATACTAATATCATGCAAAAGATTCAGCTTCGAAATCTCAGGTACAGTCAAGGCATTTAGACCTGGCTCATTAATGGCCAACAGGTAATAGGCTGGAGCTGTAATTCCGCCATCTGGGGGCTTGGGGGTGCTTCATCCAAGTCCGTAAAAATTTTTTTATACATACATACATATATATATATATATATATATATATATATATATATATAACAGCTGCTCTGTTGATCTGTTACTGAAGGTAGGAAGCATCTTCCCGTCCAAAACATCCTGATATCCAGAAGTAAAACCAGACTTTATCAGGTCTCCACCAATTCCCAAAGCCAGCAAGTGTATCAGTACTCCTAAACCTGTTTCCAGCAGGGAGAGGGAGAAAAAGCTGAGCAGTAACATGTCTTAACGCTCAGTACTCTTTAGCACGCCCAAGGAAATCCCTCCGTAAAACAAAAGTTTTTTGTGATTGTCTCAAGAGCAGCACCTGCACGTCAAAACTACAAATCAGCCTTCGCAGCCTGGCACCCTCCTTTCAGTTTGAAGTTTAAGGCAACACCAACAAGCAGGGTCCTTCTTGTGAAAAGCCGATCTGAAAACACATGGTTAACATCTTGCCAAATTTGAGAGACACCCTGAAAGAGCGACAATGCGAACTTTTGGGACTTCAAATAAACAAATTTGAACTAATCAATCTGCAAAGTCTGTTTTCTATTTGTGGCTTTGGGTTTGCTGTTTTATGTTTCTTTTTTTGTCTTTGCTGTTTGTTTGCTTTCAATTACCCCGGCCCCTCCTTATCCTAACCTCTAAAACTCCCCGCGCCGTGCCGACCGGGAGGCGGCCAGCAAGACACCATAGTCAAGCAATCGCAAATGTGAGCTGGAGGATGCTCCTTCTTCAAAAGCCGCTGGTTTTGCTCTCAGATGGTCTTTTTTTGGTGTGTCCCCCCCACAGCAAGGGTATGGCCCCGGCAGTTTGGCGTCCTCTCCTCCGGAGCAAGGACTATTTGCTGTTTCACAGGTCATCAAGCGGTAGCAAGCAAAGCTCACCAGATGTGGCTTTTATCACCTTAAGTGGAACTACTATTTTCTTTATGGGAACCCTGGTTTTTAAGGTTTTATCAGATCACAGCGATTACAAAAGCTTCACTTACACGCTCAAAAGCTCCTATAAAACCTCTAGTTCAAGGTTTATTTGGTCTAGGTGGTTTTCAACTTGGAGGAATGACTTGCAGACACAAGTAATCTGTCCCACAAGCTTTGAGTGACCACTCATTCGCTGTGCTCAAACAGCGCCTGCCTTCTGAGCAAAATTCCATCAACTCACTGACCAAAAGATGTTCTTTTAAGAATATTTAAAAACAAAAAAAAAAAAGAGGAAAAAAAAAAAAGCTTGAAGCAAAAAGGAAGTTTCAATTACTTTGTGAAATCAAGCAGAAAAATTAAGATCCAAGCAAACTTTATTAGCTCTGACAAGCAAACGCTGATGCCTTTGTTTCCGATGCGCACAAAACTTTTACTAAGGAGGGGGGCGTGTGTGTGTTTTTGGGCTTGCCTTTTTTTCTTCTTAAGCCACAGAAATATGCATCCCTTTTTTTGCAAGGCGCTTTGCTACAATTGGGTTTTGTAAAAGATATTCAAACGAAGGAACTGGCACAGAGCTATCACAAAGCAGCCGATTCTTCTCTCCGCATCCACCAACATTTCCATGTGTCAACAGCACTTCACAACCGCATTTATCTATGTAAAAACCCAAATTAATACGCCCTTCCCCTGCCTGCAGAGCTTGCCAAGCACAATAACAGTGCAGATAACTTCAGAATTTAGAGCGGATTAAGAGACTTCGGAAAAAGATACACAAAAGGCCAGATTTCCAGATGCATTTTGCATCCATGCTTTTTCTTTTCTCCCCCCTCCCCTGAGTCAGTTCGGCTCTTACGAAGCATTTCATTGCCGTTTGTGGTCTGGGGGCAACTGGAGAGGTCTTGTGGGAGCGCACACATAGGCAGTGGTCTGAAACTGGCAATGCAGGGGGCTGTGGCCCCCCTGGAAATTAATTTTTAGAGGGCTCACAAACTAAGACAATTCAGGAGAGCGATGCTATCCACTGCCATGCTCAGCCCTACGCCGCTCCCGGAGAACAGACCATGTCCTCTGCCAGAAAGCCCCCCTGGCTCCCAGCTACCCGAGGGCTGGTGGGCTGAGAGCTGCTGGAGCAGTTATTTTTTCCCCCGCCTTCAAGGACCAAAGTCCCATTTGCTCAGAAAACGAAATTCAGTCCAAGAGCAGGTCCCGGGCAGACATAAATGAGACTTCAGTTATAAGCGGAAAGTTTTCCACCAGACATTTTCATAGCAACACGGAGACCGTTTTGGCACCAAAGTGAAGGCAGAGCACTCGCGCTGCTCCACGCTTGCAGCTCCCCTGCTGTCACCTCCAGCTTAGCTTAGGGCAGGATGACCTTCTGAGCCTGGACACAGGCAAAGCCCTTTCCATGGCAAGCCAGACCTACAGCCTGTCCCAGCTTTGCGAACCCTCCCACTGCAGAGCAGCTTTCCGGAACAGCAGTCTGGAGGAACCACCGCCATCAACCCCAAGATGCTTCTCCAGAGCATCACAGCCACAACCCAATTTTGAGTTGACCTGCAGGAACCCAGGCTGCATCTCACTCCACAGCTGCACACTACAAACATCCAGTAAAGCAGCAAGTTTGCGGCACGCTGCATTTTTCAGCCCTGCCCACAAAAATCACATGAAGGCTTTTCTTGCTTCATCAGTGACCCCAGCGATGCCGCCAGCCCCACGCTCCAGCTGGCCTTCCCGGGAAGGAAGGCCACGGTGATGCTGCTCTGCCCCACATCTTCCCTCTGCTCACAACTGCAGAAACAATTTCCCAGTTTCAGCCGGAGCAGAAAGAGGCACCAATTAATGGGGTTTCAGGAATAATTAGCTCGCGTCAACCTGATGCAAACCAGGGCTGGAGAAACAAGCCCAGATGAAGGGCTCTGGAGAGGGAGGGCCAGCAGAGCTTGATCTCGCAGCAATTCTTCCACCACAGCTGGAGGGCCGAGGCACGCACGTGTGCTTCCCAGCTCCCCCCCCTCCCTGGGCAGAGCTACCACAGGCTATCAGGACACACGACGGGCTCTCCGTGGCTAACAGCTCCCGGCTTGCCAGGCCACCAGAAGAAAGGCTGCACGGGAAATTAATGAGCAATCTGTGTATACGCTATTGTGCAAGGGAAAAAAAATAATTAAAACAAAAATCATAAGTTGCTGTCTGCAGCAGGACACCGCAGTTTGACATGGCTTTCCAATTTTAAAGGTTAAAAAACTCACGCCATGCATTATTGCCAAAGGCAGGAAAGAACACGTTGCTCAAAGGGGATGCCAGCACCGAAAACAAGGAGGTGGGTCAGATTCAAATCTAAACAGGTCCACCGCACATCCATCCCCGGGCCACTGTTTATAAGCAGAGAAAGGCAACTTTATACACAAAGATCACACACTAGTGGTTCCTGGCTGTTCCCAGGAAGAAAAGCTGCTTTTCAGATGAACTTTCTGAGAACCGTTCATGTAAATAAGACAAACCTCCAAAAACACACGTGGCTGAGCGCAAAGCCTCGCACGGAGAAAGGCAAATAAGTGGCACAACGGGAGACAGGGGAAATCCAGCGCCAAAATCCCCAGGGGTGCAGCTTTCCCAAGACCTCTGAAACACCCCTGAAAATGGGCCACTGCGCACAGCAAAGAGCCGGGGAGGGACAAGAGGAACTGCCGGTGGGAACCCTCCCTCCAGCAAGCGGCACAGCCCTGGGTTTGGCCCCCCTGAAAAAAAAAAGGGGCGCAAACCTCTTTCCAAGCCACAGAGAAGCAGGAGGCATCGACCCAGCTCTGCCTTACCCCGGGCACGGCAGGCAGGACGCCCGTCAGGAGATGCCACCGCGGCAGAGCCCGATGCCAGGGCGGCTGCCGCCTCACCCGGGGACATCGGTCGGGAGCAGCGGCGCTGGGACGGGCGCGCAGCCCCCAGCAGCGGGGATGGTCTGAACCATCCCCTACACCGTCCACGTCCCAGCTTCACCTCCCCTACAAGAAACCTCCTCGGAGCTAAGACCGCAGCTGAGCCTGTAAATAAAATTTTTACCTGAAAAATGTGCTTTTAAGCCTTTGCCTGCTACTCCCCACCAAGCGTCACTTTTTTAACAGCCCGGGCATCTGTTGCAGAAGCCACCCAGCTCACACAAGCAGCGCACTGTGCTCAGCCAGCAAAACGCGACCTACGTCCGAAACCCATCCCGCTGCTGGAACAGAACTCCCAATGTGTTCCCCGGGCCTGGAACCAGCAGCCTGGCAGTATTTGTGGAAAAGGCGAGGCTGAGCAGTTTAACCCCACCTGGAAGAGGCGAGAAGGAGGGTAGCAGAGAGGACAGAAAGGATTAAGATAAGGGTATCACAAAATTAAAAATTCCCCTTTCTTCCCCCCTCCAGGATGCCCTATCTACCCCCCTCTCCTAGCAAAGCTGTGGACACCAGCCTTATCTGCCAGCGGGTTTGCACGGGCACTCCTCCTCCTCCTCCTCACATTCGCACAGATAAATCTCAACATCTTTTCAACAATTTGCAAGCCAGCTTCCATGCCACAAGGTTTGTTTGAGCAAAATCCTCCCGGGAGGGACAGCACTGTCTCAGCGCAAGGATGCGGCTGCAGGGGACAACCGCCTGCAAGGAGGGTGCAGGAGGCCACTGCACCCTTTTAAGACCATCTTCTTGGTTTCCCTACTCTTCTTTCAAACCTGTTTCACCGCATGGGCATGCAACTTCTCGTGGAGGAGCTGGTGGTGGTGACTGCAGCAGGAACGGGGCTGGCTGTGCTGCTCCGCGTGGGAACATGGCACGTCTCCTTCCCCACATCTGAGGTGGCTTTGCCCGTTCCACACGTTGGATGGCTGACACTGCCCACGCAAGCCGAGCCACCCAGCTCCTGCCTCTGCTTTTGCAGAAACCCTTCCCTAGCCCGGAAAGGGACCCGAAGCTTGGCTCTGCCCTGCAGCCAGCAACAGACCCTACACCCATCCAGCAAGGTCTCCTCCCCTCTAGACAACACACGGTCACACTTTCTTAGGTAGTTTGGAAGGAGCAAGCCTGGGAGACCTCAGCCCTGGGTATCACAGAGACTGTCCACCTGCAGACCCAAATTTTGATCCCCTCTCGTGCACAGCAGCTGGGCTTGTGCAAACAGCTTTGGCGGGGTGGAGAAACAACACGCCCAGCTGAAAGCACCTTATCGTACCAGGGGACAATTGCATCAAGGCTTTTGCTGGCAGGGGTTTATTTTATCTTTTTAAGCACGGCCCTGAGCAACCTGGGGGGAGGAGCGAGTGCAAACAGGACCTTTGCCATCCACCTCCCATGCGGCACCATCCGAAGTCCACTGGCTGGAAGGTAAACAGCCCCCCCCCGGCACCCCACGAGCCCCAGGGGAGGGAAGGTCGATTAGAAGGATGGGATGCATTTACCAGTTGTGTTCGTCCTTCCCAAGCAGGGAGAGGGGCTCCCACCCTCCCCGCCGCTGCTGCGTTCTCCCGGCACCCTCCGTCAGCAAAAACACTCTATAAAAAGTTTGTGGCTAAAAAAAGCCCAGAGGAGAGACGGGCAGTCCCCGCAGCAGGGAGGCGTTCAGCGACCCGCAGGCGACACGAAGCGATGCTCGCAGGGCCAAGGCACGGCTTTAGCACGAGGGCTGCTGTCGGTGGCATTCCCGCGTGGGCTGGGGGTCTCCAGTGGACGACCACGACCCCACGAGACATGGGCTATGAGCACAGCAGCTTCTCACCGTGGGGATGAACCTGTCCCATGGACGCACCAGGACAAAACAGGTAAAGAAGCACCAGAGAAGCACCCGCAGCAAAACAGCAAGGGGCCACCCTGGTTCAGATTCACCTGGTCAGGGCACAGCCAAAGGGATAAACACAGGGGCAGGGCAAAAAGCACATGGAGAGGAGAGAACCAGGAGCCAGCAACTCTCCTGTGAGAGCCTCAAGTGCTGACCATGACCAGGTTTCAGGTGCTTTCAGCGCAGCCAGACCTCAGCATTTCTGCCCACCAGTCAAGACTCTCCTTACTTTAAACTCTACTCCCCAAAAGAAAACAAAAAAAGCAAAGTTTCCCATCCTTCCTCACCAAAGGCAGAGGTGGGGATGGGGGAAGTGTGGCCTTCCAGCCTGAGCAGCCTGGGACAAAATTCTGAGCTAATACTGAAGCCTTAGAGCTTCACCCAAGCCCCCTGGTAAGCAGAGCATTTTCCAGGCTGCCGCAGCAGGCTTAGGGACAGCCCCTCTCCAGCTCTCACGCTATTTTCAAACAATGACATTTTTTCCAAAACAAAGTGTTTTGCAATCCTTTCCTTTTCCAATAAAAAGTGAAATTCTCTTCATTCCCCGCCAGTCGAGACGCACAACCACAGGCACAGCCACCAGCTCCAAATCCACCCACCCCGGAGATGGCCGCGTCGGAGCCCTCGCCGCAGGCTCCCGTGCGGGTCTGGCACCAGGCAGGTCTTGCTGCACCACGAGCTGCTCAGAAAATATTTGGGAAAGGTTAAATTTTAACTTGAAACTCTTTCCCTAAAGAGTTTGACTTGTCTGCTGAACGTAGCTCCTGTAATTGAGGGATTTCACTCGATCCATGTAACTTCCAAGTGTGCTGCTTCTGCTATAACTTGATTCCCCAAAAAGAAACTGCTTAATGTTTCAAAATTTTAAAATATATATACACTACTAAAAAGCCATAGAGCAGAAGATGATCTGTTTCTCACAGCAATATAAATATTTCCAGGTCCTGACAAAGGCACAGGAAAAGTAGCTCTACATCAAAATGTAACTGAAGCCAATAAAGAGATTTGCTCTGAAAGAAATTAATATGAATCATATCCCAAGGAAGCGGATTTCGTGGCACAATCCTCCTATGTTAACTGCCCGGTAGTCTCCCAAACTGCCAGTCCAAAGGCAACACGCAGTAAAATTTACATTCTGTGGTCACTCAGACACACATCTGGTGCAAAGGTCCACATTTTTAAATAAAAACCCATTGAAAACATTTCTGGAAGAGCTTCTCAGCTTAAAAACAACACTTAGGAACGAAGCAGGACTGAGCAACTCAATCCCAGCAGACACACAGGCGGCCCCAGTACATATCCCCAGGCTCAGCTGGGAGATCACAAGGGGTTAAAACTTGCTGGGGGCTCATGCAGCAGAAGCATGAAGGGCCTATGTAAAAAGAAGAATCAGAAATAAGGAATTTTGCCAGTTTTTACCCCTGATAAATCCGCATTCCAGTCTGTCAGCTATCTTGTTATCCCCAGAGCTGCTGAAGTGTCTTTGGCTGTAACTATGCATGACTCCGGCTTTGAGTAATGGAAATAAAGTATGTGCGTTGCAACTGCAGCATTCCTTTCCCGACCCCAGAAAAAGGCAGAGCACAAGGAGATCCTAGAGCAGCTCAGGGATTCGGTACAGAGAAGTTGGAAAGCTGCTCGCACCCGACATCGGCTGCCCACCCCACCAAACCTGCCTGGGGAAGGATGCCTAGAAGTCGTGAAGGAGATGCCAAGTTTTAGCCTAATACAGCAGCTTTTATTGTCTGCAATGACAAACAAACAAACACTCTTCCAGATTCACAAGTCCAGTTTAGCTGGCAATTCATACCCAGCAAACATTTGGAAGCAGTATTGTAAAATTAAACAAAGCTATCATTTACAGGAAACCCTGCCTCGAGTACAAATTATAGAGTTGTTAAGTTTATCTGGTAATGCCTTGCCCCTGAGTGCTGTATAATTATTCCTAAATCTTTCAGGAAAGAATGCAAACATTTTAAAGCCATAATTCATTGACAAGGAGGAAGTCCTGTTTAACCTTCTGCGCATATTTTGATACCTAGAAATTAACCCCTATTCGCCACAACTATTTTTCACTATCCTATCGAGCTGGCTGGTTGGCGAGCGGGAAGGTCCCCGGTTTCGGCAAGGCTGGCCAGGAGCACCAGGCTCGCCCGGCACCCTCGCCCGCTCGCAGACGGCGTTTTCGGAGCGGCTTCGGGGCCGGTCTGGAGCAGCAGCGTGCCAGCCAGGCTGCTCCCCACGCAGCAGCCTTCCCGGTAAGGGAGGCTGCAGCCTGCTGAAAAGGCTGGCTGTTCTTGCGTGGGTTGCCGCAAAAAGTGGTATAAAGGAGCCTTTAATAAAGCAGAGGGCCGAGTTATGTGGAGTTCTGCTAGCTAGGCGCCTGCCACCGGGTTCTCCACGTCCCTTTGGCAGGCTGGAGCCAACAGGGCAGACACGGCCCAGAGCGCCGTCCCTTCCAGCCTCCTCACCAAGCCACAGCTCTCCAACCAGCCCCAATTAACTCATGGTAACTGGTGGAAGCCACGTGGCTGAGAGCAGTGCCACCTTCCCCAATCCCACCAAAAAAGCGTTTTGTTTTGGAAAGGAGCAGGTGGTCAGCTCACCCTCTGCTCAGGCCCTCCCTCCAGCTGCTGAGCCCGCGTATTTCTAAAGAAATGGTCACTTGCAGCTGAAGGGGAGAGGGTGTGCATCCCCAGCGACAGGCAAGCGGCATCCGCAAAGCCAGGCACGCAGCCCCACGGCCTCCCAGCAGCACCCACTGCCCCACGGGGACTCGTCCTGCTCCGGAGCAGCGCTGTGCCCGCAGGGTCAGCGACTCTGGCCGTGCCCTGCCTGCCAGCACCCAGCTCCAAAACCCAAACGCACCCGCTACCACGCTAAAAAGGAAAAAAAAAAACAACAAGAGACACACAATAAAACAACACCCAACCTTACCTTTTCAAAAGGCAGCACTCACGCTATTGTGTTCTCGTCCCAGTGACATTATTTATTAATTCAGAGCTCGGCAGTGGGTGCTGTCCCCCGGCGCTGCCCGGCAGTTTCTCGGCACCGCTGCTCAGATGGTGGGATGCTGCGGGAGGCGGGCGCCAGCAGCCTGACGTACAGCAACACCACCACCGATCACCACCGCTCAGGCACGGGAAGCAAACGAGTGCTATATGCAAGCTAGGCTGCAGCAGCTAATCCAGCAGCTTCACATACACAAACAATATCCGAGATGCACGTCGACCATCACACATCAGTGCTTCTGATACGGCGGATCGCCGAGGTGAAAGGACCTGGCTTCCTCCTCCCAGTGGAAGCAGGTCAGTGGATTCCCTTCCTTGGCAGTAGCTAAAACCAAGAGTTTTTAAGTACAGAGATGAGCACTGTACTGAGAAATTACCCAAAATGGATTTAAACCCTACTCCGTTGAGATGCTACGATGCTCCAAACCACTACGATGCTCCAAACCGCTACCTGGGTCTTTCAGAAGTTGTCCCGGTGACCCAAGTCCCCTTCACCTCCTCTCCTTTGCAACGAGAAGCTGTGAGCTCTCCTCCGCACCCGGAGCTGGGAAGACAGGCCAGGCCAGGCTCGGAGCCCTCGCGCCGCCTCCTCGCCCCGGCGCGAGCCCAACGCCGTGTGCAGGGAGGCAGGGGCGCGTAAAACCGAACCAGCACTGACTGCACTAGGAGAAAGCAATCTCATTATGAGAGCTAGTGAAAGCGATCCACAATTATTATGTAAACAGCGCTGAACCATTAGAGGACGCTATCAAAGCCATTTTTCCCCCCACCGAGAAGAAAAGCATACGGTCCTATGGCACCCTCAGCTCTGTCCCCGAACCGAGCCAAAACTCAGGAGGAAGCCTGTTTGTTTTCCTCCAGCCCAGACCAAACCCGTGGCACCGCTCTGACCGCTGCTCCGCTCGCTGGGTTTCTGCCAAGTGCCTCTGCCCTGGAGGGGGGCATCGCCACCGGTACCTCACCCTCAGGCCCCCCTGTGCTCCCCCAGAACGGCCGGCCACCGTGCTTTAGAAACCCACAGGTTGGCAGGTGGGCAAAAAATATCCACCCCACACTACTCGGAGCAAAAGTAAAACCCGCCTGGGTGCCCACGCGTACCTGGCAAAGGAATTATTTTCCATCAGGCTTATAATTGTGCTGGTTTCTTTGATCACATAAATGCCACGTCCTCCCATGGGAACAGGCCAAGGAAAGCCAGCGAGGGTGCAGGAGGTTATTTTCCCCCCCTTAACAGGCAAAGTCTCTTCCTACCACAAATTTCTTTCTAATAGCATCCACCGGAGCTGGGCGAAGCTGCTTGCTCTTTAATCTTCCAGGGGGCAAAGTTACCTGTAAAACAAACAAACAAGCAAGCAAGCTCCCTCATAAAGAGGACACTGCCAGCCAGTTGGCTATAAAGACACTCCAACAAGATCATCGTGTTTGTAGGAGAAGCAAAAAACTGCATTTCAGCCCATTAAAAATTCTGGCTCCGTCTTTATGTTCCAAGAATGTTGAATCAAAACAGGCTCCGGTCTTTAAAAAGAGGAGAGTACAAAGAAGCAAAAAGTTTGTATTAAAACCCATGTAGTCTTCTTAAAACACCATTATTAGAACCTGTAGCACCAGCCAAGAGTGATTTATCACCCCCTGTCATCGCAGCCTGCAACACAGAGCTTTCTATACCAAACTGTCAATGCTACCAAGCCAAAGTCCCAGCTCATAATTTCTTGAAGCTGGCCCTCCATTGCCAGCAAATCCCCTAAACCCCGGGGATTTGGGGGTCCGGGGCACCGCTGCTCCGGGGGATCGTCCGGGTGGGGCGATGCGACCCAGCACGGAGCATCCAGCGCAGGCTCCGCACGGTGCTTCCAAGCAGAAGGATGTTATAAGTCAACGTAGGTAAACAATTTGCCAAGCGTTATTTCCGCTTCTTTCAAAAGGAAAGTCAACGGCCCGTAAAGGCTTTACCTACACCTTCTGCTGCGAGCACATCCCTTCGTGGGACGCGAGGTGCCCGGTTTGCACGGGGCAAGCAGTCCGAGCTCTCTGAAACCCAGACACCCTGACATTTGGGGTTTTCCTGTGAAGTCGTTACTCTAACACACCCCAAATCACCAGCAATTTCTAGAATAGCACTGCAAACCACAAGAGGTTAAACCGCCTGCACATTACAAACTAACCTAAGTGTGACCCCGGGAAAGGAACAGCTATTGGATGTTGTGGTTCTGTAGAAACTCAATTACCAAAGCCAATTTCCTATGAGTATTTTTAAAAAAAAAGAAGAAAAGAAAAAGCAGCAACAATGCTGACAATGTGTAAGGGCCACATATTTTCACCTCCCGAACGCCGCAGCCTCGCCTGCGTAAGAACAGTTCCTATTCCCACAAAAATGTTGAAACATATTTTACAGGTTTCATCATTGTTTGCTCCCATCTGAATTTGCTTAAAATCCAGACAATTCTCAACCTCTAAATTGGAAACATTAAGGAAATACTCCTTCAAAACCCTTCGCTCGGCGTGGCTCTCTGCTGACCACGCACCTTTCCTACCCCAGAGCCAGCAGAGAGAAGTCCCTCTCAGCGAACTCACACATGTCCATCATCCACTAAACATGTAAAGCACAGAAAATCCGAGGAGCAAGACTGGAAACGAACAGATGTGGGTTTTTTGCTTAAAAGATGAACAACAAAAAAAGAGAAGTATTTCTAGGAGTGCTTGGGGAGGTGGGGGGAGAGAGAAATCAGGCAATGTTTTACATTGGAAGAGCAGCACTACAATCCTATTTCACATGAAAATCATTCTCAGCCAGCCCTTCCCGAAGAACAATCCTGTCTGGTAGTATCCACACACACCCTTGTTAAGCACCATCTCCATCCTCTCAGGCACAGCACCTTGCCAGTGAGGTGATACACCCCTGCCCTTGGGGACCACCACCCCTTCCCCATCCCACCTCGCCCCTCTCCCCAGCCCCATGGGGAGATGAGACGTGCCGGACGGCGAGGCACACACTAGTGAATGAGCAGAGCAGAGATGCCCGAGACGCCAATGGCCATTTGCAAATGGAGAATGCAGTCCTAAGAAAATCAGAGTAGCTACATCCTCGCAGGGGCAAAGCCTGACGATAGCCCACATGCCTGCCACCCGCCCCGCACACGTAAAGCCTCCGACGCCTCCTCACCGGCTCCCCTCTTCCCAACACGCTGCTTTCACCCCAGCGCCTTTCCCGCACCAGAAAGATGTAAACGAGAAGAAAATCCCCCAGAACAAACCAGGCACTTCAGCCACAGCCTCCGCGGGGCTGCACGCACGCTGCACGGCCAAAGCACAACACAGACGGCCCGAAATCGCTGCTAGAAAGGCAAAATAGTTTCACGAAACACTAAGGAAAGCCTTTAGCAGACCGGGAAGCAAGTAAGACAGGCTACAACAAAGTTGTCCTCTTTCAATTAAAATGCTTGGCAATTAAAAATAAAAACAATACAACCAGCAATTTTCCTCCCGAGATGCACAAATCCCAGCGAAGAGCACAAACTGCCCCTTCCAGGGCACCGGAGGGGTCTGCTGTGGGGCACCTTGGAGGACACAAAGTAATTTAGGGAGCAAGGGGGAAAATTAAGAGTTTTCCCGGGCCCTCGCATTGCTTAGCAATGGGAAAAGGAAGTTATCTTCATAATCTCAAAAGAAAGAGAAAGCAGGAGGAATGTGAGGAATGTGAGGAGGTTATTGCCCCGGAGACCGGGGCTGGCAGCCCGCTCTCGGCTCCGGCCGCCGGGGAGGAGACGCGCACCCTGACCTCTTTGGCTAAGAAGAATTTCCTTGCCCCCCCAAACAAAAAAAAAAAACAAAAAACAAAAAGGCGGCAGAACAAAAGCAGGAATCAGTCCCGGAGGGTCGCTCCTCTCCTGGGAGGAGGCGAAGGGTTTGGAGCAGACAGGATAATCCCGAGGCTCCATTCCACGGTTTGGGGAAGAGACCAGGTGGGAGGGATGAAGGATTGAGCCCTTGCAACTCAACACACATGTGCACATCCACAGTAGTCCCGTGGTGAGCACCCCTCTGCTCATCACGGGAACGGCTGAGGGTGGAGGGGATGGGAGGTGGCAACCACGCGTCCGACACCTCTCACAAAGCGCTGGCAGCCCTTCTCCATCCACGTCGGCTCCGGGGCACTGCCGGGGTTGGCAACGCACTGCACATAACCAGGATGGTGGGGTCTGCACGAGCCACCAGTCAACACCACAAACCATGGACTTCACCACCCTGAACAACCCGGGACCCTCCCAGCCTCCTGACTGAGGTCCCAGCCCTGCTGGCAGATGCCACCAGCTCCTGCAAGACAGAAGATGCTCATCTGGGGCCTTCTCCCATCAGAACCATCTCACATCTGTTGTCCACAAGCGGCAGCAATGCTTCAACCTAAAGTTCCTCAGCTCCACAGGTATCAAGGATAAAAACCATGGTGGAGAGGAGAGGCAGAGACTCGAGGCAAACCCAGCGCCTCGCCGCTGTGCCGGCCTTGCTCTGATGCTGTTTTAGCAAGAATAAAATGTCTGTTGACATATGAAAGCCACAGAAAATCTCCCTGAAACTACAAAACAGTACTGAAAACATTTTGCAGGAGGCCTGAGCTGCACAATGTACACACTTCCATTCAGCCTCCTAAAAAACAGCTACATGTCTAAGGAAACATCTGATAATTAAGGCAATTTTAACAATAGATAATAATTTGACTATGAATTGTACGGAATGTAATGACTGCTTATTCTGGCAGAAAAAACAGAACTTTCTGTGAAGTGTCTGCCAAGGCAAACGATACTCCCACTCCGCCCGGACCACTGCGAGCAGTTGCTGCTAACCACATGCTTCGTGCTGCCGGCTGCTAGGACACGGCGCGCCGCTGCAGTCGAACAAAACCCCGCGCTGCAGATTCACAGGGAGAAAGTCCAGTCCCAGGCGAGGGGCGGCCGGAGCCGTGAGTCAGCCGGGGCCGCTGGCTCGCACCAACGCTGGCCCAGCCACCCGGCCGCCAGCGCCGGACGCTGGGGCACTCGCCTCGCACGCTGCCAGCTCCCCCCTCCCGCCGTTTCCAGTTGCTAAATGACATTAGGAGCAGCTAAAAATACTTCAAACGATTCTCTCGTTTACTTTTCCATGCCAGCACTTGGCGTCTACCGCGAGGACGTTCTCCGACGGTCACTTCTCCACCCACGGGTGGTCAGGAAACGGCTCCATCAGCGTGCGCCGGGCAGGAGAAACCACCCTGCCCGCCAGGGGCTACTGCCTTCGCCGGACAAGAGTCACTGCAGACGGCTACAGCCGGTGGCCAGGTGGCTCCACACCTCCAAACGGCCGGCGAGGAGGAGCAGGTATTATCCGGTAGCTCTCACACCCCAACGAGCCCAGAACCCGTCTTGTGCAAACCGACTGCAACAGGCTCAGCAGCGCCAGACGGCACGAGTAACAGAGTCCTGGATGAGATCCAGAAACGTTTTTTTGATTGGAAGAGGCCACATAGAAGAGAAGCACGCGAAAAACTAAAAAAGCGTTTGCTGAACTTTGTACGTAAAAGAGCAATGCCAACAAAGCAGCCTTCCTGCTTGACCAAGGCGGCACCTCTGGGCGATGCAGCAGCGACGGCACCCACCTGACAACCACGAACACATCGGGGACGAGCGAGCAGGGGGAACTGGGAGCACCCCTGCCAAAGTTACTTTGGGCAAAACCCCACGAGTCATGGTGAAGGAACCGCTCTCCATCACTCCCAACAAAAACACGCAGCTCCTCCACTGATTTGGTGTAAACAGAGACAAAGATTACGTCAAGCATCTTCACTCAGACTGAGCACGCAGAGTCGTCTCGCGCCCCGCTCCCTGCGAAGGCAGGCTCCAGGCTCGTTCAGCACTCCCCATCTTCCACTTGAGCCTGCCTCCGACCACCAACACCCCGACAGCGGTGCCAGCGAGGGGAGGCACTACGCTTCTGCAGGAAATTCGCAGGTTAACTGATAAGGCTTTCCACCAACAGGCAAGATTTCTCCCCCCCCCCTTTCAATCCAGGAAAAGAAACATCTATTTCTGCCACTCAGCAGGAAAAGGGAAGGAATTTCCAGCCGTTTAACACCTGAGGGCAAGAAGGAGCTTCTTGAAAGAGACACTGGGGGGTTTTGTTTTTAAATCACAGCCACCTGCTGTGGGTCTCTGGATGCCACCAGCTGGCTTTGCATCTCCTTCTGCACCCGCCCCAGCAGGGTAAGCCGGCCCTGCAGTTGCTCGCTCCCGGGAGCTTTGCTCCATCACCCCGAGACAGTGGGTTCCAGCAGGAATGACACTTTCCGGGCAGCGTTTGAACAAACTCAGCAGCTCCAGGCTGTAGGACCAAGACCTTCCTGAGATGTGCGCCCTTTTCTCAGGAAATTTTAAAGCAATCTTAAAACCAGCTGCAGGCTGGTGCTCTCCCCACACCACGTACTCTCTAGACATTATCATCAGACAAGTTTCACAGACCATCTACTTCAGCTCTGTGCAAGCACTGACTTCTCCAGCAACAGCAGCCAGACTGCATCTCGCCGTGCACCTCTCAGGTACACATCACAGGGCTACAGGCGCAGAAGGTACTGCAGATCACTGACACAGGGCAGCACCAAGGGACCAGGACTTCTGAACTGCTTCCACGCAGATTTATAGCAGCAGTATCTCTTCACGCCTCTAACAGCAGGTTAACATAAAAGGAAACAATTTCTATACGTTCCGCATTGCAAATAACACATTATACACCTCTTACCAAGCAAGCAGTGAGCTGACCTGCTGTGTACTTCTTTCAGAAATGCCCACGTACTTCAGCAAGATATATCTGCCATTTATGTATATTCTAATTACATCCTAAAGCTGGTCTAAACAAATATTAAACTGAACTCCTGGGTAATTATCGACAAGAAACAGCCTTTTAATGTGACTGAAATCGCAATGATACAGAGAAAAAGATTGCTGGAATGGGCATTTCTTTGAAAGAAAAAAGAATGTACACACCTACTGCTCCAGAAGCACATAAATGGGGGGGGGG
>Ga0065711_1009079_pt1 | contig 18366 bp, 16 predicted proteins | sample Hoacrofraction12_FD_59098 | JGI IMG/M metagenome (GOLD analysis project Ga0065711, IMG submission 59098) | Hoatzin crop microbial communities from Cojedes, Venezuela - Epithelial fraction 12 v2 (version 2) | ecosystem: Host-associated > Birds > Digestive system > Esophagus > Crop | place... | reverse complement strand
TCCAAACAATTATTTCTAAGTATTCTTCAATGAATCGTAAAGAATTAAAGTTTTTAGATATTCATGTTACAAGCGAAGAAGTAGACGAACAAGAATATTTCGATTCTTTAGCAATCGAAACTGATCATTATTCAGGAGTCGATTTAAATTATGCTTATCCTGGTATTTCTCGAGTTGTTCATGAGGTTTCTAATCCTGAATTAGAGGTACAAGGAATCATTAAAGATATCAATGAAAATGCTGTTCAACGTCGCAAACAAAAACTAGCCCTTACCAGCTCTAAATTTAATATTACTTATATTATTATTGGTATTTGTGTTATTGATTTTATTTTAAGTTATTTACTTTCAACTAAATATAGTTCGGTTGCTGCTGAAATAGTTATGGGTGCTGATTATAAAACCTTTACCTTAGGCTTGCATCAATTATGGCGTTTAATAACGGTTGCTTTTACTCATGGCTCTATCATTCATCTGCTGATGAATATGCTTTGTTTATATTCTTGGGGTGTTTATTTAGAGAATGCCTTAGGTAAAATAAAATATCTAATTTTGCTTTTTGGTGGTGTTTTATTCGGCTCTTTATTAAGTGGTATAGGAGCAAATAATACCGTTTCAGTAGGTATTTCAGCTGGTTTATACGCTTTAATGGCTTTTGTCTTGGTTAATGCGATTCGTAATAATAATCTAAATCAAAATATGTTACAGATTATCGTTATTAATTTATTGGTTAACTTTATGCCTAATGTTGATTATTTAGGACATTTAGGTGGTTTTATCTTTGGAACCTTGTTTTATTTTTATAGCTCACAAAGCACTAATAAAAGCAGAATTATTTTAATCACAATGATTATTTGTTTTGTAGGATTATTTGTTTTATATCTAAATAGTGAAATAACACCTTTTTACGGTGGTACAGATAAAGAGATAGTACAAATCTTTGAAGATTTTGGTTTTAAATCATATAGCGAAAATCTATTAAAAAAACTATATGAACTATATTATGGAGGTTAATATGACTAATATCTTAACTTGGGATGAATACTTTATGGGTTTAGCTCATCTTTCAGCTAAAAGAAGTAAAGATCCCAATACACAAGTTGGTGCTTGTATTGTCGATAATGATAAAAGGGTAGTATCAATCGGTTATAACGGTATGCCTTTTGGTTGTAGTGATGCTGAATTTCCTTGGGAAAGAGAAGGGGAAGAGTTAGAGACTAAGTATCCATATGTAGTTCATGCGGAATTGAACGCGATCTTAAATTCTTCAAGAAATTTAAAAGATTGTATTTTATATGTCTCTTTATTTCCTTGTAATAACTGTGCTAAAGCTATCATTCAATCAGGAATAAAAAAAGTCATTTATGAATCAGATAAGTATGCTGATCAAAATATGACTATTGCTTCTAAAAGGATGCTTAAAGCTGCTGGAATCGAACTTCAACAATTAGATTATCTAGTTAAAGTTAATGTTGATGTAGAGAAGTAGTTCCTGTTTTCTTAAATTCCTTATATAAGCTCTTATAATATTTGAGAGCTTTTTTTTCACCATTCTCAGCTAAATAAGTTAAACAGATTGTAAGTCTTTTATCATCTTCTGGATGCATGCCTAATCTTTCTTTTGAATTAAGATGATAATTTAAAGCATCCTTGTCAGTATAATTACTGCCATTATAGTTTTTACAAGCCGCAATCCGATCTAAGACAGATTCGATAAAGTAATTAGCAGGCATCTGCATGGCTTCTAGTTTAAATTCATCACCTTGATTATCAGTCCAATATTGCCAATGATGATAATTATGTCCTTTATGATGAGCCCAAGCGGTAGAATAACCTATTTCTTTTCTTTCGTAATAAATAGGGGATCTAGTACCAGTCCAATATTTAACACCAGGTAAAAATTCGGCAGGATGATATTTTGATAAGTCGTGTAATAAACCTTGTTTATATAAACCACATCTAAAACAAAGNCCCATAACTAAATGGCGATGATGAGTAATTGTTTTAAAATGACCAAAGAAACGTCTAATGTAACTTTTTTCACTCATGAAGCTATTATATCACTTCGCAAGTTTATAAATGTGTTAAAATATTGTGTATGAATCGTCACCAAATGCGTGAAAAAATTGTTTTCGCTCTTTATCAACACTTATTGCTAAACAAAGATTTAAAGCTTTTGACAAGCGAGATAAAGGGTGATGAATATTATGAAAGTTTGATTGCTGATTTAAGTAGTAATGAAGATAAATATATTGAGCTTATTAGCTCTTTATTAAATAATTGGACCTTTGATCGTTTAGCTTATCTTGAACAGGCTATTTTGCTTTTAGGTGTAAGCGAATTAGAGTTAAATGAAGTTTCCAAAGCTATCGTCGTTGATGAAGCTATTAGGATATGTAAAGAATATTGCGATGAGGATAGCTATAAATACATCAACGGAGTTTTAGATAATTATGAATCTCAAGGTAAGTGAACTTGTAACTTATTTAAAGAAACTTGTCGATAATGATTCATTCTTACAGAATATCGTTGTTGAAGGCGAGATATCTAATTTTAGTGCTAGTAAAAATGGCCATTTTTATTTTGATTTAAAAGAAGCTAAATATGGCATTAAATGTGTCATGTTTCGTAACTATGCATTAAACATAAAACAAGAATTTAAAAATGGAGATAAGGTAGTAATCTTAGCTGATACTTCTATTTATACTGAAAGCGGTACTTTACAGCTTTATGTTAAAAAGATGAAATTAGCTGGGGTAGGAGATCTATATCAACAATATGAGCTATTAAAAAATAAATTAAACCAAGAAGGTTTATTTAATAGCGAACATAAAAAAGAAGCTCCTAATTATCCTTTAAATATTGCGGTTGTAGTAGGTGATAATTCAGCCGCTATGTCAGATATTAAAAAAACATTTTTAAGAAGATGGCCCTTAGCTAAAGTAGATTATTATCCTTCTTTAGTACAAGGAGAAAGCGCTAGTAAAGATATCATCAATAATTTATTAAAAATTGATGAATTAAATTATGAAGCAATTATTTTAGCTAGAGGTGGAGGGTCGTTTGAGGATTTGTTTTGTTTTAATGATGAGGATTTGGCTCGTACTATCTATAATTTGAAAACTTTCATTATTACTGGTATCGGTCATGAACAAGACTTTACCATCGCTGATTTTGTAGCTGATGTTAGGGCATCTACTCCTACAGCTGCAGTAGAAATGTTAGTACCTGATATTAAAGAGTTAGTAATAAAGGTTGATATTAATAGCGATAGATTAACTTCAGCAATTAATAAAAAACTTGCATTAAAGGGAAATAAATTAGAAAGCTTATTAAATAGTCATTATTTTAAAGATCCCCAAAATATCATCAAAACGGCTGAACTAAAATTAAACAATCTATTAACGAAAATATATAATAGTACTAAGAAAATAGAGCTTATCTCTAATGGTATTGATGATAATGTAAAAACAATGTCTAATTCTTTAAATCATCGTTTAATTTATGAAAAAAATGAATTGCTTAAACAAAGACAATTGCTAGAAATATTAAGCAATACTAAAGTAAAAGAAAGCAAAACCAGATTAGCTAAAAATACATCTATCTTAAATGCCTATTCCCATAAAAATACTTTAAAAAGGGGTTATGCATTAGTATATAAAGATAATAAACTGTTAAGCTCAATTAAAGATATTAGTTTAAATGATAAAATAAGTATTGAATTAAATGAAGGAAAATTACTAAGTGAAGTAAAGGAGAAAATAAATGGCTGAGAAGAATTTTGAAACTAAAATGAATGAACTACAAGAAATTGTTGAAAAGATGGAAGATGAAAATACTGGATTAGAAGAAGCTATTTCTTTATATGAGAAAGGTTTACAATTAGCTCAAGACTTACAAAAACAATTAAGTTCGTATCAAGAAAAGATAACTAAGCTTCAACAAGAGGAACAAGATGACTAACGAGAAATTTGATTTATATTGTAAAGAGTATTTTTCTTCTTTAAGAAACAATAAGCTAACCGAAGCTATGGCTTACGCTTTTGAAGGTGGTAAGCATTTTCGCCCTGAATTAATTTTTGCGGTTGTAAAAGGTTTTAATTTAGATGAAGAAGATGCTTATCCAGCTGCTTTAGCTTTAGAAATGGTTCACTCATACTCCTTAATTCACGATGATTTACCATGCATGGATGATGCAGATTTAAGAAGGGGTAAACCTAGCGTTCATAAGGCATATGGTGAAGATATTGCGGTACTAGCAGGAGATGGATTGTTGACACACGCTTTTGGTGTATTAGCAGACGCTGATTATCGTGATCATATTCGTTTATCAATGATTTCCGATTTATCTTCTTTAGCTGGCTTAAATGGAATGCTTCATGGTCAATATTTAGATTTAACTCATTCCAATAAAGAAGAAGTAGATAATGATATCTTAAATGAGATTCAAGACTATAAAACTGGTGCCTTATTTGAAACAGCTTTATTCTTTGCAATGTATTTAACAGGAGATGAAGATCACATTGCCTTTTATGAAGGCTTAGCCATTAAGATGGGCAGAGTATTCCAGTTGCAAGATGACTTATTTGATCAAGAAAGAAGTGAAAATGAAACAGGTAAATCTACCACTGATGTAGCTAATGAAAAAGCTTCGTCTTTATGTGTATATAATTCAGAAGAATTAAAAGCACAAATCGATAAATTATTTGCTGAAATAGACGATGATTTGGAGCATGCTCCTTTTATTGCATCTTACTTTAAAGAGTTAATACAACAAATGAAAGAACGTTAAAATGGATATAAATTCAATCAAAAACCCGCAATTTTTAAGAACTTTAAATAAGCAACAATTGCAAGATCTAGCTGAACAGATTAGAGCTTTTTTGATTGAAAATGTATCTAAAACAGGTGGTCATCTTTCTAGTAATTTGGGTGTTGTTGAATTAACGATTGCTTTACATTATTGTTTTAATGCACCAAAAGATAAGATCTTTTTTGATGTAGGACACCAATCTTATACTCATAAAATCTTAACTGGTAGAGCATCTCAATTTTCTACCTTAAGACAATATAATGGCTTATCTGGCTTTCAAAAAAGAAAAGAAAGTGAATACGATTGTTTTGAAGCAGGACACTCTTCTACTTCTTTATCAGCAGCTTTAGGTATGGCAATTGCTAGAGATTTAAATAATGAAACCTATCAAATCGTACCCGTTATTGGTGATGGTGCTTTAGCATCCGGTATGGCTTTTGAAGCACTGAATCAAATAGGGGAAGAGAAGAGAAAGATGATTATTATCTTTAATGATAATACGATGTCTATTTCTTCTAATGTAGGTGCGATCTCTAAAAGCTTTTCTTTACTTCGAACAAGCGATGCCTATAACGAATTAAAGGGTGATGTTAAAAGTAAACTAGCNAAAAATAAATATGGAGATAGTGTTATTTCGNGTATCCATNATATTAAATCAAATATTAAAAAAGCNGTTATTGATGGTGGTTTATTCTCGGAATTAGATTTAGATTATTATGGACCAGTTGATGGTCATAATATCCCCCAAATGATCAAAACCTTTGAGGCTGCAAATAAAAGCGGTAGATCCTGCGTAGTTCATGTCATTACTAAAAAGGGTAAGGGCTATAAATATGCTGAAAATGATAATAGTGGTAAATGGCATGGGGTTGGTCCTTTTAATGTTGAAACAGGCAAGGCCTTAAGCAGTGAAGCGCAAGGATATGCTAGTAGCTCACAGATTATCTCAGAAGAGTTAGAAAATATCATGAACGAAGATAAAGATGTTATTTGTTTAACCCCAGCAATGAGACAGGGTTCTGCCTTAAATAATATTTTTACTAAATATCCCAAACGTAGTTTCGATTGTGGTATTGCTGAAGAGCACGCTGTAACTTTGGCAGCTGGTTTAGCACTGAGCAATAAAAAACCATTTTTATCTATCTATTCTACTTTCCTGCAAAGAGCATATGATCAAATAAATCATGATGTGTGTCGTATGGATTTACCAGTAGTTTTAGGAATTGATAGGGCAGGGCTAGTAGGAGCAGACGGAGAGACTCATCATGGTGTTTTTGATATCGGTATCTTAAAACCTTTACCAAATATGATAATTGCTCAAGGTAGAGATGCTAGCCAAATGCGTTCTTTGTTAAGATGTGCCTTTAAACAAGATCATCCTTTTGCCTTAAGATATAATCGCTTTTCATTATTAAATCAGAAAGAAATAGTTGATATTGAAGTAGGAAAATGGGAAATTCTTTGTAATAACAAGACAGATAAACCCGTAATTATCTCTTACGGACCTGCTTTAAATCAATTAAAAGACTTAATTAATGAAAATAAGCTTGATTTTGGGCTTATAGACGCACGTTTTATTAAACCAATCGATAAAGATATCCTAAATACTTTATTTGCCTCAAATGCTCCAATTTTAGTTTATGAAACCGATATGAAGATAGGTGGTTTAGGTGAAGAGATACTTGCTTACGCTAGCGAAGTAAATACTAATACAAAAATAGATATTATAGCTATTGAAGATAGATATGTCCAACAAGGTACTATTTCTCAATTAAACGAGGAGTTAAATTTAGATCTAAAAACAGTAATAGAAAGGGCAAAAGCACTAAGTAATGATTAAAAGCTTAAATATCAAAAATTATGCGATTGTTCGAGATTTAGAGCTTTATTTTGAAGACTCTTTTTCTGTTTTTACAGGTGAAACAGGTGCTGGTAAATCGATTATTATTGGCGCTATCTCTTTATTGATGGGTGAAAGGGCAGATACTTCAGTTATTTCTAGTGGTCAAGATTATTGTTTATTAGAGGCTAGTTTTTCTTTAAGTGAAAAAATGAAAGAAAAGCTTTTTGAAGCAGACATAGAATATGATGATGAATTGATTGTTAGAAGAAGAATTAGCAAAGATTCTCATAATTACTGCAAGATAAACCAGCAAAGTGTCTCCTTAAGCTTTTTAAATGAATTATTTAATGAAGAAAGTGATATCCATTCTCAAAGAGATAATCAATACTTATTAAATAAAAATAAACATTTAAAGTTATTAGATACTTATTGTAATAATGAAAATTTATTAATTGAATACAAAGAAGCTTATCAATACTATTTATCATGTAATAAGGAATATGAAAATTTATTAAATAATGAGTACGATGAAGCTCGTTTAGATTTCATTAAATATAACTTAAAAGAGCTACAAGAAGCAGATATTAAAGAAAACGAAGAAGAAGAATTATTAAATAAAGAAAAATACTATAAAAATATCGATAAATATCGTGAAGTAATTCAAAATGCTTTGGCTAATTATGATGAAGAGAAGGGGATAAATGAGCGTTTATATTCTCTTTATAAAGATCTTGAATCTAATGAAGCTACTAAAAAAATAGGCGAGGATATCGCTAATATTTATTATGAATTAGAAAATAAAATTAACGAATTACGTTCTTCTTTTAATGGTGAAGAAAATAATGAAGTAGATATTAATTACCTACAAGAAAGACTTTATTTGATTTCTAAATTAAAGAGAAAATATAGCTGTGATAGTAATTCTTTAATTAGTAAAAAAGAAGAATTAGAAAAAGAAGTTAGAAGCTATGACGATAGGGAAACGGTATTAAAAGAAAGTAAAGAAAAATTAGATTTAGCTTATGCAAATGCTAAAGAAATTGCTAATTCTTTGCACGAAGTAAGAGTAAAAGAAAGCAAAAACTTAGAAAAAGATATTAAAAAAGAATTAGATGATCTCTTATTAAAAAATAGTGAGTTTGTAGTAGATATTGTAGAAAATGAGCTAAATAATAAAGGCTACGATGAAGTAGAATTTAAGATTTCAATGAATAAGGGAGAAGAATTACGATCTTTAAATAAAGTGGCAAGTGGTGGTGAACTGTCACGATTAATGTTGGGCTTAAAGACTGTTTTCTCTAAGTTAAAAGGGATGAAATTAGTAATTTTTGATGAAATAGATACAGGAGTTAGTGGTCAAGTAGCTCTAGCAATGGGTGAAAAAATGGCAAAGATTGCTAGTACATGTCAGGTATTAGCCGTTACTCATTTACCTGCTGTAGCAGCTTGTGGTAAATACCAATATAAAATTATGAAATCAGAAGAAAATAATGTTACCACTACTTCAATTAAACAATTAGATTTAAAGGAAAGAATCAATGAAATAGCTTCTTTATCGGGGGCTCAAATATCAGAAACTTCTTTAAACGCTGCAAAAGAGCTCTATCAACAAGCACAGAAGGCATGTTATGAGGATTGAAGAAGGAATTAATGAATACCGTATTCAAATTGAAATAGTTGAAGGCAAATCAGCTAAAACTGTACAAAACTATTTAATTGATTTAGAGAAATACGCTGAGTTTTTAGTTACTAAAAAAAGAGAGAATATTGAAGATATTAAGCCAATAGATATTGAGGAATTCATCTACGATTTAAACGATAAAGGATATGAAAAAAGTAGTATTAATCGTATAAAGGTGAGTGTAAGAAACTTACATAGTTTTCTTAATTTTCGCTATGATTTAGCTAATCCTGCCTTAAATTTACATGTTGAAAAAGCTAGTAAACGATTGCCGGTATATGCAACGGTTGCTGAAATTGAACAATTAATGTCTATTTTTACTGAAGAAAATGAAGATATCTTTAATCATTGTATTTTAGAAACCATATACGGATTAGGATTAAGAGTAAGCGAATGTTGTAATCTAAATATCAGTCAAATCAATTTGAATGATGGTTTTGTAAAGATACTAGGTAAAGGTAATAAAGAAAGATTGATACCTATCCCCAAGCAAACAAAGAAATTAATGAGTGAGTATTATCATAATGTTAGGCCTTTATGGTTAAAAAGAAACTCTAATCTCTTTTTTATCAATAAATATGGTAGAAAGATCTATCCTGTTTATATAGAAAAAATGTTAAAAGATAGTTTAGTTAAGGCAAATATTAAAAAAGAAATAACACCCCATAAATTAAGACATTCGTATGCAACTCATCTTTTAGAAGGGGGTAGTGATTTAAGGACTATCCAAGAACTACTTGGACATAGTGATATTTCAACTACAGAAATCTATACTCATGTAGCTAGCGAAAGATTAAAACAAACCTATAACGACTTTTTCCCATTAGCTAAAAGAAATATTGACAAAAAGGGCTAAAATAGTTATTATATCATTATACGATATTAATATTAGAGGGGGATAATATGCCAAAACAAGCCTTAGTATCAATGACGGAGCCAATGTTATATATTTTAATGGCTTTAAGAGATGGTCCTAAATGTGGTATTGATATTGCAGATATTGTTAGTAAACGTACTAATAAACGTGTAACTATAGGTCCAGCAACTCTTTATACATTATTAGGGAAGTTTGAAGATGCTGATTATATTGTCGAAATAGATAAAGATCAACCAGGACGTAAAAGAACATATGCCATGACTAGAAAAGGGGTTAGAGCATATGCCGAAGAAATCAGAAGACTACAAGCCTGTTTAAAAGATGCTAAAGAAGTTGAATCTGAATTAGCAATTGAGCAAGGCAGTGAATATAGTAGCGACAAAGCAAGAGCTGAAAGATCTAAGTTGATGGAAGAGAAGTATCGTAATCCAGGGCTATAATAAGCCCTTTATTTATGCTTATATTCAAATTTATATTATTTGTATAATCTGCATTATGCGTATTTTATATAATTATTAAAAAAAGACAGATATAAGATTATCTGTCTTTATTTATTTAATTAATTTACTTAACGGCTTCTTTTAAAGCCTTGCTAGCTTTGAATGCTGGAACCTTAGTAGCAGCAATCTTAATCTTTTCTTTAGTGATTGGATTGATACCTTCACGAGCGCTTCTTTTCTTAACTTCAAATTTACCGAAGCCATAAACGTCAACTGTACCACCTTTAGCTAAGGTTTTCTTCATTTCTTCAAATACACAATCAACTGCTTCACCAGCTGCTTTTTTTGTTAAACCGGTTTCTTCGGCTACTAAGTCAACTAATGCTTTTTTGTTTAAATCTTTTGACATTGTTTTTTCCTCCTTAATGTCTTTTATATATTATAACTTTTTATATGCTTATTTGCAAGAAATCAATGCGATTTTAAGGCTTTGTTAAGCCATATCTACGGATTTTATCTCTTCCTTCAATTTAGCAATTAGCACTTCAATGTCCTGTTTGCTAAAACCTTTTATTCCAGAAGCATTACGGTGTCCACCACCACCAAATTGCATAGCGATTTCATTAACTGTATATTCTTTTTTGCTTCTTAAACTTCCTTCATAGTAATCGTTGTCTTTGTTATAAGCAATAATAGCCCAAATCTTAAATTCTTTAACTGAACCAAATTCAGCAACACATTTTTTAATCATTGTTGAAGAGATACCTAATTCATCAAGTTGTTCTTGTTCTAATAAGACGTAAGCTAAACCATCAGAATATGTTAAATAATTTCTTAATTTAGATCTTAAAGCGAAATCTTCATAAGAAATATCAAACATTCTACGGCTTATTGCCGAAATATCAACACCAACATCAGCTAAATATGCACCTAATCTTAAGGTTTTGCCAGTACATGAAGGAACTTTAAAGTTTAATGTATCTGTCAGCATACCAGAATATAAATATTCACCGCATTCTTTAGTGATTTTATATTCAGAATAAGCTTCAGAGCTTAAAATATCAGTTAAAAATTCACAAACAGATGATCTTTCTACTTCTAAAAGTAATTCATCTTGGAAGTCTTCAACATGAGGATGGTGGTCGATTCTTATTGTTCTTTTTGCTATGCGAAAACGTTCATCATCTACCCTTCTACTATCAGAAGTATCTAAAATGATAGCTAAAGAGTCTTTGATAAAGTCTTCATCAGCCTTATCAACATAAGGATAAGTATCAAACAGCTCATTTCCTAAAGCTCTGACATCTTTATTAGGAAAGTTATCATTTATCCATCTTTTTAAACCTAATTGACTTCCTACCGCATCACCGTCTGGTAAGATATGACGATAGATTGTGATTTTTTCAGCATTTTTAATTTCTTTTAGTAAAATGTCATAACTCATAGGCCTAAAATCCTCACTGTATCTCTAACAATCATTAACTCTTCATTAGTTGGTACAACATAAACATCAACTTTAGAATCAGCCTTAGAGATTTTTCTTTCATCTCTTGTCTTATCGTTTAACTCATAATCAATATTTAAGCCCATACCTTCTTGTAGACCTTTTAAGATTAATTCACGAATATAGGTATCGTTTTCTCCTAAACCAGCAGTAAAGACCATAGCATCTACATGACCTAATTGCATATAATAACCACCAACAACATTAACAACACGATTAACATATAATTCTTGAGTTAAAATAGCCCTCTCATTGCCTTCTTTAGCTGCATTAGCGACATCTCTTGCATCACTAGAAATACCAGAAATACCTAGCATACCACTCTTTTTATTTAAATAGTAATCCATATCATCTGGTGTACAACCTAACTTCTTCATCATATAGAAAACAACAGTAGGATCAATATCACCACTTCTAGTGCCCATCATAATGCCACCTAAAGGTGTTAAACCCATTGAGGTATTAACGCATTTACCACCCTTAACAGCAGTAATAGAAGCACCATTACCCAAGTGACAAGTAATGATGTTTAAATCTTTAATATCCTTACTCATCAATTCAGCAACTCTATTAGCTACATATTGATGACTAGTACCATGAGCACCATATCTTCTAATCTTATAGTCGGTATACCATTCATAAGGAACTGGGAATAAATAGCTTTCAGCTGTCATTGATTGATGGAAAGCTGTATCAAAGACAAAGACATGTTCAATATTAGGTAAAGCTTCTTTAAACGCACGATAACAAATCAAATGTGCTGGGTTATGTAAAGGTGCTAATTCACATAATTCATCAACCTTACTTACAACATCTTCATCAACCTTAACAGATTGATCAAAATAAGCGCCACCTTGTACGATCCTGTGTCCTGCACCTTGTATTTCACTTAAATCATCGACAATCTTATATTCTAATAAAGCATTTAATAAGGTATCTACCGCAACCGCATGATCAGGCAAAGCTAATTCTTTAGTAATCTTTTCACCATTAACTTTAATAGTGAAAGCACCCATTTCTAAACCAATTCTTTCAGCTAAACCAGAAGTTAATACTTCTTCTTCCGGCATCTTAAATAATTGGAATTTTAAAGAAGAACTACCTGCGTTAATAACAATAATCTTACTCATATTTCCTCCTCTAGCTTTTTAAGCTCATTAACATATTTATTAACAACAATACTGTTTTCACTAGCCATTTTTTCTACTATTTCATGTAAGTTATTTTTAATTTTTAAAAGTGATAATTGCTTTTCAAACTCTTGCAAGACATTAAGCGATTTATTGATACTTTCACTTACTGCTGAACGTGAAATATCTTCATTTTCCGATATTTCAGATAAGGAATAATCTTCTTCTAGATACTGTTTTAAGATATCTAATTGTCTTTGAGTCAACATAAAACCGTAGGTATCTAAAAGCTCATTGGCGTAAACCCTATCAATTTTCATCTAATAAACCTTCCAAAATACTATAAAGATATAAGTCTAAATTAAACTCACGTAAATCAGTTTCTTTTTCACCTAGTCCTAAATATCTTAAAGGAATGCCCAATTTATCTTTAATTGCCAAAACAATACCACCCTTAGCAGTACCATCAATTTTAGTTAAGATAATACCAGTTAAATCAGTTGATTCCTTAAATAATTCAGCTTGAGATAAACCATTTTGTCCTGTATTAGCATCTAATACTAACCAAGTATTATGGGGAGCACCAGGAATTTGTTTATCAATAACACGGTGCATTTTTTCAAGTTCAGCCATTAAATTCTTTTTATTTTGTAAGCGACCTGCGGTATCGCAAATCAAAACATCATAATTTTCTTCTCTGGCTTTAATACAGGCATCAACTAAAACAGAACTAGGATCCTGTTGAAATTTGCCAGCAACCACATCTACAAATAATCTATCACCCCATTTTTGTAGTTGTTCAACAGCTCCTGCTCTAAAAGTATCCCCTGCTGCCATTAAAATCTTTTTGCCTTCATTTTGAAAGTTAGCAGCTAATTTAGCACAGGTGGTTGTTTTACCAGAGCCATTTACGCCAACTAAAAGATAAACAGTTGGACCAGTCTCACTATAGACAATAGGTTGATCCTGAACTGCTTCATATATTTCTTGCATGGATTGTTTTAACAAATAAACAATCTGTGTTTTATCTAAAAAAGAGTCCCCTGCTTTTTCTAAAAATAACTTACATACCTTTTCCGATGTATGATAACCCATATCGCTTTCAATTAAAGTAATCATTAGATCTTCGCTAATATTACTAGCTTGGGTTTCGCCATCGATTTCAACTAATCTTTTTAAACCTTGTTTTGTTTTCGCAAAACCATTTAAATATTCTTCTTTATCACTGAACAGAGGCATTATCACCCTCCTCATCACTCATCTTAACCGCATCTACAAGTCTTACTTTCATCATTTGTGAGACACCTTGTTGTTGCATGGTTACACCATATAAAACATCACAAGCTTCCATCGTTCCTGGACGGTGAGTTATTACCAAGAATTGTGATCTTTCGCCAAATTCTTTTACATACTTAGCAAACCTATCAACATTACTTTGATCTAGTGCTGCTTCAACCTCATCAAAAACAATTAAAGGTACATGTCTTATTTTAAGAATTGTAAATAAGACACAGATCGCAATTAAAGTCTTTTCGCCACCAGAGAATAATCTAATAGATTTAACTGATTTTCCAGGAGGCTGAACATCAATATCAATACCAGTATTTAAAATATCGTTTTCATCTTCTAATACCAGTCTTGCTTTACCACCACCAAATAAGGCATTAAAGGTATTTGGTAGCTCTTTATTAATCGCATTAAAGGTTTCAGAGAAACGTGCTTTCATCGTTTCATCCATCTCTTCAATAGCTTGTAAGATCTTATCTCTAGAAGCTAATAAATCATCATAATTCTTCTTTAAGAATTCATAGCGTTCATTAATTTGCGCATACTCTTCCGGAGCTGACATATTAATGTTTCCTAGATTCTTAATCTCATTCCTTAAATTTATAACTTCTTCTCTGCTCTGCTCATCCGTTACTAAAGAGACAGTTTCTAAAGCATATTCATAAGTTAAAGAATATTCGCTACTTAAGCGATTAATAGCTTCTTCGCTTCTTGCGGAAATAGTTGCTTCCGAAGAGATAATTTCTCTTAAATTTTCATTTAAACGATCTAATTCTCTTCTTAAAGATCTAACCTGTGCTTCTTTACGATCAATATCAGCACCCATCTTATAACGTTCATCTCTTCTTAACTTTAAGCTAGAAGTATATTCATCCTTATTGGCATAAGCATTATTTAAATCACTAATAACTGTATCTTCAAAACTAATAGTTTCACTTTCAGTATTAGGCTTTAATAAATCATAATCACTTTGTAGTTTTTCGTATTTTGCTTTTTTAGCTTCAACTAAAGTTTCAAGTTGAGCTAAAACAATTCTTTTTTCGGTAATTGAAGATTCGACATCTTCCTTCTGATGACGTAAACGTTCATATTCTTTTTCATCTAATTGTTTTTGAGCATCTAAAGAGATGAGGTCTTGTTGAAGTCTAGTAAGCTCATTTGATGCACCAACAATCGACATCTCATTTCTTACCTTACCACCAGTCATCGTACCGCCACGATGAACGATATCTCCTTCTAAGGTAACAATATTTAAAGAATAGTTTAATAAACGAGCCATATTATTAGCATTAGCTAATTCATCACAAACAATTACATTACCCAATAAACTATCAACAACCAAATCAAATTGAGGATCACAATCAACAAACTCAGCAGCAGTTCCTAAAAAACCATCGCTATTTTCAGCAATCGTTTCTTGTTCTCTGGTTAAAAATCTTTCTTTTAAAACCGTTAAAGGTAAGAAAGTTGCACGACCACTTCTATTATTTCTTAAAAATTCAATCGCTTTTCTAGCACTTGCTTCTTCTTTTGTAATAATGTGATAAACGGATCCAGCTAAAGCTGCTGTAATTGCTTCTTCATAACCCTCTATTGGTTGAATTTCTTGGCCTACAACTCCTAATACACCAGGGAAAGAAGCCTTATTATCCATAATGGTTTTAACACCAGCTTGAGCACGCGAAGAGAAAGGATCCTTTAAAAGATTCTCTAAAAGATTAATTCTATTTTCAACATTTCTAGCTTTAGTAGCACTCTCTTCTTTCTTAAAGCCATAATCAACAAACTCACTAGTGATATTCTCTAGATTTTTATTTAAAAGTTCTAATTCATTCTCTAATTTATTTTGTCTACTAGCTCTATCTTCGTATTCTAATTTTGCTTCCGAAAGCATGCTTTCCATTTCTTTAGCTTTTTCTTCATTGCTACCTCTTTCCAAGGCATACTTTCTCTTTTCATCAATTTCTACTTTTCTAGTTTCTAAGCGTTGGATCTCATTAACAACACTCATTAACTTTTCTTGAATATTATTGATATCGCGATCTAATTCTCTTTGAGAATTACGTTCTTCAGCAATTGCGTTCTCTTGAACGTTAATGGAAGTTTGCTTTAAGGCGATATCGGCTTCTAAATTAAAACGATTCTTATTAACTTCTTCTTGTTGCTGACGATAATCAGTAATACTATTTACTAATACCGCAATTTCAATCTCTTCCAGTCTTGCTTTTTTCTCACGATATATCTCAGCTCTAGCGGCTTGTCTTTTTAAAGGTGAGACCTGTTTTTCAAGTTCTGATAAGATATCGAAAGTACGATCTAAATTTTCTTTAGTTCTCTCTAATCTGTTTAAAGCTTCAATCTTTCTTTTCTTATACTTAGCAACTCCAGCTGCTTCTTCAAAAATAGCACGTCTATCATAAGGTTTAGCATCCGCAAAAGCAGAGACATTACCTTGAGAAATCATTGATAAAGAGTCTTTACCTAAACCAGTATCCAACATCAAATCAATGACATCTTTTAAACGTACATTCTTTTTATTAATTAAATATTCAGCATCTTGATCAGTATTATAAATACGTCTAGTAACTTCTACTTCTTCTGCTTCCGTATTTAAAACCTTATCACTATTGTCAAAAACTAAAGTAACTTCAGCCATATTAACAGCACGATGTGATTCACTACCTGAAAATATGACATCAGTCATTTTCTCACCACGCAAAGACTTAATAGATTGTTCACCTAATACCCAACGTATAGCATCAGCAATATTCGATTTACCACAACCATTAGGACCTACAATACCAGTCATTTCGCTATCAAAAGTAATCGATACTTTATCAGCAAAAGACTTAAATCCTTGCATATCAATCCGCTTTAAAAACATAAAAAAACTCCCATACCTCAATATTATAGCAAAATCCCACTTAAATTATTCAAAAGTAAAGCGAATAAATTCTCTTTTATGTGTAGTTTTAAAAGGCTTTTCTTCCTTTATTACATAAGCATTTTTTTCTTTAGTTAATAAATACTTATTACTAGCATTTTCTAAGATGTAGTTTTTTGTAATATCAAGATTTAATTGTTGCAGTGGAGAGACCTTTAAATACATTAAATCACGATTACCATAGCTAAATATATGTATATTATCTTCACACTTTTCTTCTAGTAGTTTTATCTCCCCTTCTTTCAATTCAACTGCAGCAATTATAGCCTCGTAACCTAATCTTCTTAAAAACTCATAACAAGCTGAATTACTGCAATGCAGGGAATGATAAGCAATTTTATGTTCAACGTTAGATAGTAACGATCCTATTTCACTGACTACTATCTTATCTCTAATTTCATATTCACTATCAGGATTAATAACTGGGTATAAAAGATAATCATTATTTACAGGCTCAATACTAATCTTTATCGCATCCTTGATTAAATCCCTTTGATTTTCTTTACTATATTCAACAATATTTTTAGTAATAATTTCTTTCTTCTCAACAAATACATCTCCATACTCTATTTTTTCTCTTTTTACATTTAATTTATTTTCAATCAATTTAGCCAATAAATCTCTTCTTAAGCTTTTTAAAACCGATACCGGTACAAAAGCGTATTCATTGCTTTCTAGCTTTAATTCATTTAAAAAGAAAGGACTGTCTTTAAAGTGATCAATATGTTTATAAACGAGCTGATAGTCGAGTTTATTTTTACTTTCTTCAACAATATATTCGCTCTCTACCACAATATCGTTAAAAGATATACTAGCTTTTTCTCCTACTATAAGCTTTAACTTTAAATCTAAAGCTTCTTTATAATAAAAGTCTTCTTCCTTACTATTTTCTAAAAGATAATCAGAAGTCTTATAAACTTTAGCCTTATCTTCTAACCAAAAATCAATATCTACCGCTACTACATCACCCTTTTTACCACTATTAACTAATAAATTATCTTTATACAATTTATTTAAAATAAAACCTTCTTGATTATTAAAACGAATACCGTCAAATTGATTTAAATCTTCTTTTAACTTAATATAAGCTTTTTTCTTACTTATTCTAACTACATCACCTAAATAAATACCGCGATGATTAGGCTGATCTTGGTTATAAAACTCTTGATTATCATTTACTAGATTTTTATTGGTAAAACCTCTATTAAATAAAACAGCCATCTTCTTTTCATCTTTCTGGTAGTCTTGTTTGGCATAGTAAGCGTTAATAGCATCAGCATACATTCTCGTAATATTGCCTACATATGCCTCCTTTTTCATTCTGCCTTCGATTTTTAAACTACTTACTCCGGCTTCGATTAATTGGGGTAACAAATCAATAGTATTTAAATCCTTAGTACTTAAAAGATATTTTTCATCCTTATTATCAATATTAGTTTCATTTTCATCATATAAACGATAAGGCAAACGACAACATTGAGCACACATCCCCTTATTTGCAGAACGAGATTGGGTTAAAGCCGACATATAACATTGCCCCGAATAACAAGCACACAAAGCCCCATGAACAAAAGTTTCTATTTCAATACCTTCTTTACACATTTCTTTTATTAGTTCAATACTAGTTTCTCTAGCTACTACTACTCTTTGAAAGCCTAATCTTTTAGCCGTTTTAACTCCTTCTAAATTATGAATATGCATTTGGGTACTGGCATGCATTGGCAAAGTAGGTAGTTTTTCTCTAATTAAATAATACAAACCTAAATCCTGTACTAATACCGCATCTACACCTATACTTTCTAAAAATTTAGCTTCTTCAAAAGCTAAGAAAAGTTCATTTTCATTTAA
>Ga0065711_1038825_pt1 | contig 18368 bp, 9 predicted proteins | sample Hoacrofraction12_FD_59098 | JGI IMG/M metagenome (GOLD analysis project Ga0065711, IMG submission 59098) | Hoatzin crop microbial communities from Cojedes, Venezuela - Epithelial fraction 12 v2 (version 2) | ecosystem: Host-associated > Birds > Digestive system > Esophagus > Crop | place... | reverse complement strand
CCCGCACTGCCCGGGCTGCCGCTTTGCTCTTCTGTTTTAGATAAGGCCCGCCGAGTTTCGCTGTTGGGGTGCAGTTCCCCTTCCCCGAGCGAGCCCCTCTGTCGGGAAGGCGCGGACTGCCCCGGGCACGGAGAGTGAAGCTGCGGGATGTCGGTGCGCAGAGGGGATGTGCCCCAGATAGGAGCTCTTCGCAGGGCTGCCCTGTTTTCCCCTGTTAGAGGGGTGGACACGCTACCACCTGATTTTTGGTGTTTTGCCTGAAAAAGCCGAAGTTAACAGGCTGCAAACACTTTAAAGTAGACGGAGCCGGTAGAAGCAGAGTGCCAGAGATGCCCAGCTGCAGCGCGTTTGGTTGCAGAGATGGGAACTCCAAGTGTTCATCTCGGCAGCGAATGTCACCTAACCCGTAATGGTTATTGGCGTGGGGGACTAACGCAAGTTTCAGTCAACTCGAGCTGATGCTTGGGGTATCTTATCTCTTCTTCTTTTGATTCTAGAAATCCGAATTTGGAGGCGCCATTAGCCAAGTGTCTTTCAGTTACTGATTATGTTAAAGCCAATAAGCACCGTATTTGATAACTTTTCAGAAAGGTGTCAAAGCGTGTTTTGTAGAGTAACTGGTAAAAACTGGTCAAATGACAGATGCTAGGCTGTATGGCTGGATCGTCACTGTCTGAACTTTCATGTCTGAACTTTACTCAGAATCGTAGTAACCAGTAGTGACCTGCGCACAAGTGAAACCGACAGACGTGCAGAAGTATCAGGGCTCCCAGTAGATGTGTAACCTTGACTTGTTACTCTGGATCTGCAGCGTGCTGTTACACCTGGCCATAAAGGCTGTGTTTCACTCTCCGTTACAGAATACATTTTAAAATACTAAGCAAAGGGAGAGCTCCTGCACTCAGTCTCTTTAGATCTGCTTGTACTTAAGTTGTGCTCTGCAGACTTCTTAATGTTGTATTTGTTCTAGCAAAACTACTTTTCTAGGGAATTACAAACTTAGCCTAGCCTGAGCTATCCTGTGCTTGGCCAAGAGAAAGGAGTAACCCATCAGTCTGTGCAACAGAGAAAAGGAGCTTTGTTTTAAAGGTAAATTATAGGTGTTCATTTTGTTTCTAAGAAGCAGACAAAAGTGAGGGTCTTTCAGTAAGACTTTTCTGATGTATCCTTTGTTACTCTGTGTTTTGCCAAAATAAGGTGGAAGACAAATGTCTTAAAACCCACCAAAACTTGCTAAGCAGTAACTTGGTAGATGACAGCTATTTGCAGAATACACGGCTGGAGGTTGGTGGCATTCTAGAAAGTGCTTGACTGACCAATATTAATAAGAATGTGCACTTGAAGAGTTCGTCTTTTTATTCCTCCAAACGTGCTACCATCACCACTTTGAAAATAATGTAGTTGGTTAGTATACTAGTTACACGGAACAATGCTTGTGTTCATATGATTTTGATTTTCTTTTCTATGTAATCACAGTATATAGTCATAAAAATACACATTCCTGTAAATTTATGCTGGCAAAAAAAGCCTGTAACTTCAGGCATGCCTGGCGTAAAACCTGTTGGATTTTACTGTTACACTAGTTTATTTACTGATCGTATATTTCTGTGTCTTTTTTGATGGCATCTAATGCAAAGGTGTTGTTTAACAAACTGACTATCCTGGAGACTAGTCAAGAAAACGTTTATTAAGCTCATAAATTACTATGTCTTTATGAGAATGAATATGGGCTCCGCTATTTTGCAGGTTTCATCTATTCAGTATTGTGAAAAATCTTTGTAGAGAGTTACACCAAAGACACTTGCCTTTAACTATTCTCCGGCACATATTTTGTTCTTTATAGCAAGAATACTTCTAGTAGACGCTTTAAAGTGTGTAGCTACACACATGAGTTTACACATACACACACGCACTTACCGATGGACACACGTAGACAAAGAAATTCAGTCTAGTCTTCAATATAAATTGAGTATTAATCAGAGTAAGGACATGAAATTTTCTATCCTATCCCTGCTTCTTTAGGAGGTGGACTCAACAAATTATTTGTATAACTTAATATGTTTTATTACACATGTTACACATGAACTGTGCTTAAAACCAGGTTGAGAGTTCACCTAATAGAGTATCTAGGAATGCGTAGCAGTAGAAGCAGATATCATTATTTAATAGTGTTGTTTTTTCCCCTTCTGATTTATTTTCCGTGTTTTCAGTCATATTTTTTTCCTGGTTAGTGTGAATTATAAATTAGTGTGTCTGGGTATAGCACTTTGCTCTATTTCTTCTAGACGTGGATGCTCTGTTTTAGGAGTTTCCCGGGGGCAGAAAGCAAGTTCAAGCAAGGAAAGCAGACAACGTTCTCTGAATAGCTGAATTTCTCTGTGCTTTTAGGCGAAAAAACAATAAAAAACATGTGCTGCATGAGGCACAGAGAGACAGAATTTCCGTATATGCAAAATGGGCACCGAAGAGTGTAGGACGCTGTGTGATTCCAGTGTACAATAACATCATCCAGTAATTAATTTGCATGCATCTTATTTTATGCTTATGAAATCCAGCAGCCCTTTCAGTATAAAGATCCTATCTTGAAGACTTAGCATTAAACGTCCATGCAATGAATATCACATTGCAAGCGTGTATTTGCACAGTGATTTCATTCAGTTTTACACTACATGCAGAAAGTGTGTTAAAAAGCTAAAATGTGGATATTCATAGCCATTTGTTAAATTAGAAGAAGTAGGAATAGTTTCATTGCCATTTAGAAAATAAGTATGTTAACTCCCAGTGGGAAGTAAATATCTTAATTTCTCAAAGACCTAATGAAAAATAAACGCAGATGCCTGTCATATTATCTGCATATTAGTTTAATGTAAAAGCAGTAATAGGTATTTTATATTTCTCTCTCTCTGATTTTTTTTTGAGGGGGTTTTTTGTCGTCTTTTTTTTTTTATCTGTGTGTATAAAAGGACTGGAGGTTAGAAAACTGTGCCTAATGATTTAGAGAAATAGCATTTAAATTTTTAGGGCTTTATAGGAAGTTGCTGGGTTTGTGGGTTCTTGTTATGTTTTCTCCAGGGCACTGGAATATGGCAGAATTCAGCACAGCGGCCCCAGCACGGTTTGTGCAGATTTCATAGCCTGTGGTATAGATTTTGAAAAGACGGCTTGTTTTCTGAGATAAATGATTAAAACTAGACCAAACAAAAGCAGAGTTGCCATTTACTGCTAATGCTAAAAAGGCCACACTTCAGCAGCCTTTGGCAACATCTTAAGAATCAACGTACAGAAAGTATGAAAAGGGTGAGTGGAGATATGCCCCTTCTGAATTATTTTCCTGTATAGGACAACAAATAAGGCACCTCATTTGTAATGCCATTTTATAGAGCTAGCGATTAAAGTTAATTACTGGAAACAGGAGGGAATCAGGTATCCCTCATGTGGTAGCAAGCCATGGCCGAGGTCGCTGCTGATACAACGGGACGCGAAATAAAAGTTGACAGGATAAACTAAATAAGGGCAGCAAGCGGGTGAGAGACAAAATGATTGTGAAATGAAACTCCATGAAAAATTAATGAAATAGAAAGATTGTGCTGAGGACGGAGGGAGGAAACCAGGTTGGTTCTTCATCATCCTGCAATGCCAAAGTAATAAATGAGCGTGTTTCATCTTGGCGAGGTTCAGGGACACAACTCCTTCCCCACAACAGGATTGCATCGTGCTTCAAGATGTGTTCCGCTTGTCTCGTCCCCTGACAGCTCAAGAGGAAGGGACTTGATTTTGTGATAAAATTAAATTGATTAAACCTTTATCCATCAACTAATTTGGTACCTTTCTTTTTTCTTTTCTTTTTTACTATTACCTCCAATTTCTAGTGATCCGTATAATGACAGCAATTTCAGATAGCAAAAAGAGCATTAGCTAAGATGACTGATCTTAAATTTAGAATAAAAATATGGGATTCATGAGTCCATATCTAAATAGCAGATGATTAGGTTGTAGCAGGGTTGTATCCTCCTAGCAACAGCACGTTAAGCGTGAGGACAATAAAATGGTGCATTTTACTTTGAGAGAGAACAAAATATTTTAACTGTACCTCAAAGTATTAAGTATGTAAGTAGAAAAAGCAGTAATATAAATATTGACCGTATCTTACATGAGCAGTGACATGCATAGCCATTTCTACCTTTTCAAACACAGAAATTGTCAGATGTTTTGCTTTCTTCAGTGGCGATGCAGAGGCATGTAAAGCTAGTGGCCAAGTATCATACTATTGGAAATTGCTTCATATTGATTAAAATTTTGTAGCTTCTCCTTTGTGATTTGGGTAGAGAAATTCTCCCATAAGGTGAGAGCTTTGCTTATAAAGTCCAGTTTAAGTGATATTAATGGAGTTTATAAAATACTTAACGGCAGCCCTTTCTGAAGCGATACCCTAGAAATGGAAACCACACTAAAAATTAAAGGTGAGATGAATTTGCCTGCTGAAATATCAAAGCTAGTACAGGTCTGTGCAAACTGTTTTCGTAGTTCCTTTCATGCCCCTTACGTTAGCAAGTTGCATTAAAAAAGCGAACATCAGAATGTCTGTCAGATCTCTGTTAATTGTACTACTTTTGAATTACTGCTGTCCAATATTGTATAGGTCTTGTGAGTAGTAATGAACCTGAATTGATCCCTGTGTTCACAGCTAACTATCTCTACAACCTTTCAGGCAGTTTACCGTTTTTTCTGTGTAAACTATTAGTTATCCAGACAAAAAATGCTGATATGCATCAGTAGATAAATCATTCTGAAGGCATCGGTGATGAACTTGACGTTTTCTGCGTAAAACGGCTCGTTCTGCCTGCAAATTGTCTAAGTTCCAATAGTAAAATGAAATGCTTACCTTTCTGCTCTAGCTGACCTTTGTTCCCCTCTGTATAAATTCGAAACAAAGCCACCAACCCAGAGGAGTTTAACGACGTATTGTGATATTTAATATATTAGAAAGACTGCTTTGTTAACTGGTGGAAGCAGCTTGTCAGCCCATACTAATAGGCAATCCCTCCCCACCCCGAGTCAGAAAATAACCAAATTTAATGCTTTAACAGAAACCATTACATGAATGATGTATTGTCGTTCAGTCAGTCTGGAATTTCTTACTTCTTACAACGGGTTTAAAATACGATGTTTTTTTGGGCCCTGAATTAACAGTACCGGCTCCAGACTAAGGACTGGGACATCGCCATGGATGGTTTAATGAAAATCTCTGCGAAGTAAAGCATGCTAACAAGGGAAGCACAGAGCAGGTCAGAGTGCGTGAAGAGGATGGCTAATATTGAAGATATTACGGTGTCGTTAACGAATGAAAGGTGTATTCTCACCGAGTATATTCTGTTTCATTCTGACTGTTCTAGCTCCCAGATGTGTACTAGAAATAATGAGTATTCAGAGGCATAAGGGAAAAGGGATTAGAGATGTGTAAAATTTCAGTAGAAAAAAATTGTGAAGATTTATATTGTTCAGTTTGGAGATAAGCATAAGAAAGAACACAGTAAAATTATATTAAAGAAGAAAAGATTATAAAGAAAGTTAAATAGGCTCCTCTGATCTATTCCTCGTTTTTTTATTTACAAAGACAGAGGCCTATTAGGAAACAGCATTTCAGCATGTTTAATGGTGTGGAAGGACATTTTCTGTTGAGACAGTATGTAGCTGGCTTGGGGAATTCATTCATTCAAGGTGTGAAAAACCAAAACTAATGTATGTGTAGGGAGTAGGGGTATTTGATTAGCTCAGCTGAGACTAACACTAAAAAGTTGCCGCTCACTTCAGTGAGTGTAGGTTTTGGCTTTAGGAAGGATACATTAAGAAGCATTTGGGGTTTTTTAACATGAGATATGAATTCACTTTTTCAGGAAATTATCTGAGTCCTGACTGACTTGGATTACAAGGAAAGGTGATTTGTAGGTGGTTTATTCGCTCCTGTTCACTGGGAGGCTTTTTGCACTGTCCTCTATTCTCACAGCTGAAGCTGCAGCGCGGCTCAGCTTTCTGCTCGGCTTCGCAGCGGTGGCAATGCGCATCCCTCGCCCGTGGGCCTCCCGAAACTGGGAACACGGCGGCAGGGGAGGCAGGCGCATTTCTTTGGAAGGTTCCTGACGGCTTTAAGTCGCCTTCCTCTCTGTTCCCACTCAACGCCCTGCATGATGTATGTAAAAATAGACCAAAAATTGAGGCCGATTCCCCGTCTTTGGTGCTGTAGTGAGGTTAGGAGAATAGCAAGAAAAATTGATGCACCTCCCCCTTTCTCATTCCCTTGGAAAAAGAAAAAAAAGGTGGGATAACAGGGTGAAAACGAACTTGACGAACCCATGATGATTTTTGTTAAGTAGAAAAAAACACAGTTATGAGCATGACTGTTAGTTCGTCATCATCTGATGAATATTGTGTAGTAGGGGATTACCCCTGCAAACCGTAGCCTGTGATTGTGAAGGTGTTCCTGCTGGGATAGGGTTTGGTCCCAACGCTGCACCAGCTATTGCGTCCAATTCTGGAGTTGTGCCACTTGCGAGTGCTGTTTCTGAAACCTGCAGTACGTGCTCCTGGCATTTTGTTTGTGATTCAGGACTGAGGAGTGAGCAAGAAGTAGATCTCAGCAAGATACTTCATGATGAAGTGTGATATTTTTTCCTCATTTTTACATCATCTTTGTTCCTTATAAGTGAAATGGTGCTCAAAATTATTAGCAGAGTCACCTTTCTCTAACTGCTAATGAAACATCAGTGTGAAGAGTCAAAGCTGCTGGGAAGTGTGGGAAGAAAGAAGGAGAATTTGACAGATATTTTAACTCCGTCTCCATAGAAAGAGATTTACAGACAACTAATTTTATGCATTTACCCTCTTCTTACCATTTCTCAGAGACTGTGAAATGGCTATTTGTTCCTTAAACAGCAGGGTTTAACAAATGTGGAATGATGGCTATCAAGCCAACTCCAATAATATATTATCTTTGTGTAGGACCTGGTACTGGTGCCCCTACTCAATAAAATTGAAATTTAAACTTCACAGTATGAGTAAGGGTGGCAGAACTGTGCTGCTCTATACGTGTGCGTCTGTGCCTACACATATAGGTACATATATAGTTATGTACATATATAATGTACATATATACATTTCTGAATGAAATGCAAACTTTTGCTTCAGCTGTCTAGCTATATTAGAAGAATGACTATGATGAACTCCAAGTTATATTAGACAAAGGGTTTTAAAGCCTGTAGAGTCCAAAAAAATATCAGGGATTAATTTTTATGTTACATTGCAGGATTTTGTTCAGATACGTAAAAATAAAACACATTTGTTTCATTTATGTATTTATATACATCCATCCATGCTGTATGAATTTGTAATTTAAAAATGTGTATATAAACATTGTTACAGCATTTGGGTATGATCTTCCTCTATGTAATACAGTCTTACAAACAAATTAGAGGCACAACTGCACACAGATTATAAGGGGTTTTTTTTAGAGGGAGAAATAAATAAATGAAAGAAACTTCTTAGAAGACAGATTTTTCAGGGTATTTCTGTATTCCGTTTTTGCAGATGTGTTTTCTGAGTAGCTACGCAATTCAGAATGGTGAAAACAGATGCTTATGCAGGAGCCTGTAATAGTCACGTCAGGAAACCCCGAACCTTTACCAAAAAGATGGATTTGGTCTCAAGTTTCTTTGTGTGCTGATCTTTCTCCAGCGGAATGTTACGGAAGAACTGACATAACTGGGAGCAGAAGCCACCCCTGAGCTTGTGCTCCATGCCAGCAGCCCTGCCACAAACGGCCGCGCAAAATGCTGCTGGATTCTTGAACAAGATTTAAATGAAATAATTAACTTTCGTTAGCTGACTTCCAGCTTGTTACCTCCCTTCCTTCTGCCAATCATGAATTGCTATTTACGTGCCTGTATGAACGGTGATTCTGGGAGGCGAGGGGCAGAGCCGCAGTGGTCTGTGTTGCCTCCATTGTTGAGCAGCGCAGACAGTAATTAAATTGGAGCTCTGCTCTTGCTGCTCGTGGATTTGGGAGTTTAAAAGAAACAGTACAGAAAGGGAATGTTCTCTCATATCACTGGCAGCAGGTCTCCTTCAGCTGCAAATTATTGATTGATCTGTGTTTATTGTTTATTTATGCTAAAACATCTGATGTGTGTCTGTAAAATCTGTTGTCTCTAAAATCAAGATATTTGACTCCTTTTCAGTTCACATTTATAATGACCAGTTTTTACAGCTGTATGACAGAGGTTTGCTTTACCTGGTGCTATGCCCAAAGGAGCACTTTTGGTGCCTTCAGCTGAAATCCATGAGCACAAGTCATTTGATGATTTTTTTTTTTTTTTAAAGAAAAAAGTGTCACTGTGCAAACCGTTTAGATTTCGTACACAGGAAGAAGAGGGAATAGGCAGTATTCAAGCATAAATGTGAAGCATTTCAGTTCTGCCAGAACGAGTCAAAAGCTAGTCTTTCTAGGTGAACTTGTACTCTGCCAGTAATACTTTTTAAATGAGACTTCTGCTCTGAGCTCATTGTGTTTAAAAAAAAAATGGAGAATTTATGAGTCTTTGCATGTTATAGCACAAGGTGTAAACTGTAAGGTTGAAAACAGGCAGTAGGGTACTAACAGTACCAGTTACCAGAAGATGGTTATTAGGCATCCAAAAAAAAGCAGCGATTTTTAAAAATGTACGCTGGTTTTCATTAGTCAGAAATGACGTAGCCTTTTGCAGTTGAGAGGTGTGGTTTGTGATAGACATAGTTTAACAGAACACTGCTTTATAGATTGGTTAGCCCAGGCACATTTTTAAGCAGGTGATATGTTCTGCTTAAATGGGGTAAGAAACCATAGACAAAGAAGTTTTGGCAGATTTTCCTGAAGGCTACCAGTGAATTCCTTATTAAATTTATACTTTTATCATGTAAGGCCTGTTGGACTATTTTTCCCTGCCAGTGACTAAGATCATCTTTCTCTTCAGATAATTCCAACTCATCCTAGCCAGCAAGGACTCTTACTGCCCAGAATTAATAAAAATTTGTGAGCATGATCATACTAGGTGCATGCTCAAAGTATTTATGAAAAGTTGTGATTAACTCTCACAGACAGAAAGGCCACATCCCCCCAGTTTACAGAGAGGGAAACTGAGTCAGAGCAGTTCATAAATCCGTTGCAGAATTAATTAGCAAGAGGTAGGAATTCAGGAGGCTGTCGCTCCAGTTTCAAGTATCAAATGAACCTGTTTCTAGTTTGTACCTATTTTTCTGTAGCTGTGTCATGTCCGTAGTTGCATCACATCACTTGGGTTTGTCGCTGCAAAATACCGGTGTGACATGGCAGGTCCCTGGGAGCGCTGCTCATCCCCAGGCGGGCGGTGTGCCACACCGCACGCCGGCAGTCGGTGCTCACAGGCAGGAGCAAGGCAGCCTGCTACATTGCTTTGCAAAGCAGTTCTGCCTGGTGGTGTTTGGAAGAAGAAGGCTTTTTATTTATTTATCTATTTTGTATGTAAACAAATGCATGGGGATCAGATTCTTCCTTGGTGTTAAATCGCATTTGCTCTTCAGTTCCTGGAGGGCTTTTAATTTCTCCCAGAATGGCTTGTTATACATGCTGAGGGCAAGGTTTCTATGTATCCAAGTTTAGATTTAAAAGGCAAGTCTTTGTTCAATATTAGTAGCACATTACTGACAAATCTGTAGAATAACTATATTTTTATAACATGCATTGTGTCTTTCAAAAGCTAAGAAAATTTGCTTATGGAGTTGGTTGAAACTGTTACAGTTTTGTTTGTTTGTTTGAAATGAGATTGCTCCTTTTAGATTAAACACTTAATTTCAGTAAGATTAAATATTACCTACTTTTAATAACTTTTATTTCCATTAAAAATCTTAGAAGCAGTGCCTGCATTTGTGCCTTGCCTGTAGTTCATCAATTTTGTGTATGCACGTGCTGCTTGGAAGATAGGAGACTATTCCACGTTAGCTAAAACCATTGTAAACTGACTGTACTCTTTAACTATAAGAGAATTCTTTGACTAAAATGTGGCAGACAATTCTAAGATGAAAAAAAAAAAAGCCCTGGTTTCTGAGTCTAGGAAAGTAATTCTAAAAACTAAAAACAATTAAAAAATGTTTTCCTTATACATTATTACTTTAATTTTGCCTTAAAAAACTCTAAGCCCTCATCAAGAGTTTCCAAAATTAAATTAAAGCAAGAAGCAACAAGTTACACATTGTTTCAGTCTTGTAGAATGCTGTTTTAATGTGTGTATGTGTATGAATTATACACTACAGAAGCTCTCTGTCTATTGTATTAATGTTTAAAAAGATAGCCGCAAAGGCTCTAAAAAGCCACTCTTCCAACAAAACATAGCGTATGTAACACTGAAGAGCCGTGTGTTTATCACATATTTACACTGTTTGAATTTGTTTCTTTCTTTACCATAACACCTATCTCTTCCCTCCCATTCTTGTTGTTAGCGTAATCCCCTGATGTGTGTTCTCACCTACTGAAGCAGCTGTTTTTCATACAAATTATAAAAATGGAAGAAGATAGGAGATTGGTGGCTGGAAGGCACCAATATATCATCAAAGGTCTTTGGGGTAAGGTATGACCTTGGTTCAGCAAAATCACTTGTTCAGTCATTTGATTGTTGCTCAGAAAAGCAGTAAATAATAGGTAACAAGATCAGCATACAAATACACAGGTGCTTATTTTTTTTGTGTAATCAGAAACTGAATAAGAAGTTACTGTTCTTTTCCTAAAAAATTTTCTATATGTGATAAAAAGTTTATAATGCACTTACTTGCCAACACATATTTGTTAGGGCTCATTCTGTCTTAGCACATCTAAACTGATCTTCCTACCACTTCCTGAGTTGAAGAAATGTTTCTGTGATGCTGGCATGAAAAGTTGGGTACTCTGCTGTTTAGACAGAAATGGGAGACAGCAAAAAGTAAAGGTAATGGGCTGAGACTGCTATTCTCAGCCTTTATAGCAAAAATAATGGCCATTATAGCAAAAGCAATGTGTGCATTGTGTGCAGGCAGTTGGATGAAAAGAGTCGTTTGTTAATCTTGTTAATCTTGGTTTCAAACAATTTTCCTTTTGTTGGTTTGTCCCATACTATGTTGTTGGAAATGCTGGCGTCGGGCACATACCTGTCTGCAGGTGCAGCTGTGCACAGACCCCAGACAGACAATCCCCTGGCTTCCCATCTGTCGTTTCGCCATGCTCCAGCAGGTATCAGTGAGTTTGCGCGTTGTAGCAGAGAGGATGATGACTCACTGAAACCCACGTGGCAAAAAGAGACTTCTCGGTGATCGTCAGCACAAGCTTTGCGCGGAGGTGAAGCACAGGTGGGCAGGCACGCTGAAGGCACAACGAGATGGGATGCTGTCAGCGCATCTGTGGCCAAAAGCGTGGCTGAAGGGTAACAGCCGTACTGCTCGCCGGCCGAACATAGGAAACTGGTTTCCATCAGCCCTCTCTAGCAGACAGCTTGTCTCTGCCGAATGTTGACAACATATTACATAAATTTCTCTGCAACAGCTTGTTTCAGAAACTTTCCTCGGTAATGTAGATTTAGAAATTTGTTTTGACTGCTTTAATGCATATTCATTAGATAAAAGCCCAGACAATTACTGTGATAGTTTCACTAGCAGGTGGAGTATGTTTTTAGGATTTGATGGGCATGGGATTTGCTGGAATAATCTCAGAGAAATTTAGGGGATTGTTTTTATGGTGGGGGATTGTATGAAAAGTGAGAACGTAAGCAGATTTGAAGGTGATTTCATTATGTTTTTACATTAGTTTGCTTTTACCATTTTAAATCTAGAATAAGTTCATACTTTGAACAAATGAAGGTTTCTCAGGGCAAGCAATTGAACCACACAAACAAATGCTACCTGAGTAATATAGTTTAAAATTGCACAGATAGTAAGCAGCGGTATTTCTAAAGGGAAATCATTTTATTGCGTTCATTTTCCAAAACAGTAAAAAGAACTAGAAAAGATATTTTCTGTATTCACTTGTATAATGTTCACTTTCATCCATTATGTACGCTAAGGTTATAGATTTAATTTTCGTTGGGTAGGTAATATTACAGAAAATATGCATGCATCAAGATTGGTGAGAGTTTGGGAGCAAAAGCACAATTTCCTTTCTTGTTTCCACTAGAAAGGAGAGAAAAATTGAGTACAGAACTGAGATGAAAATTGTAGGAGCCTGATCCTGCGCTGTCACGTGGGAATCTTTCTTTTTCAGGAGCACTGGGCCCTATCGCTTATGGGGCCTTCATCCTATATAGGTCGTCCTCACATGGATGGTCATGTTGTTGTCAGTGCAGATTGACCTTGATGGTAATTTTTGTGCTAACTGGCACTATCAGTAGTGGATCACTGCCAATTAGAGTTTCAGAAAGAAAACAAGGAAGTTAAAATTGCACACTCAGGAAAGTGCTTTATTTCATCCCTACAGCACAGCATCAGAGTTCAACGTTAAAGGAGATTTAAAAATACACTTGCATAGCACAGAAGTTATCAGTCTAGACTACCCATCTGTTGAATGCCTTGTAAGTTAAGTATCAGTAGCAGTTCAGTATCTGACTTAAACAGAAATCATCATGTAAAAATGCGAATAATTTCTCTATGCTGTTTTGTTACTAGTGGAACTTCAAAGCTATGAATGCATATGTTTATATTCAATTTCTGTTTATATACTTAAACACAGACACTCTAGTACTATGCATTAATGTGCCAATATCTGCTCCAGCAACGCATATATTAACGTACATGCATATTTATATAAAGGGCTGAACTCAGTGGAAGTTTTGTCGTAGGCTTCATAAGGAGCTTGAATCAACCCCACCCCACCCCTTTTTTTTTTTACAAATATTGGGCCAAATTTCCAGGAGTTGATTTGGTTCATAACGTTGTCTTTTTGTTGTTGTAGTCAGCTTTTAATTCTTAAGCACAGACTTTTTATGAGCTGCGTCATTTTCACAAGCTTGTGTAGAGATGTTTCTCTGTTGGCAGAGCTGTTTCCATACTCCCTTCACTGTCCTCCTTTGTCTTTCTTGTTTTCAGTGTGTTTTAATCATGTTTTCTAATCCCCTATGCCGTTACAACTGATTAATTAGCAAACCTTCAGTTTCAGGCTCTGAATTTTTCTCTTAGGCTCAGACCATTTATAATCTCAGCTGAAAAGACAAGATTGAACATCTGCCTTGTAATTCATCTCTTTGCATCTTGTACCCATCATGATTATTGTTTGTTCTTTATTAGAATTGGGTTTTTTTAAGGGTGAAATGTTACACCCTGCATTATCTGAGCTCTTAGCCTGAAAATAAAGCCATGGAGATGGGCTGCGGGGAAATAGTGAAAGTCAAGGAGTCCACAACTCGCGTTCTTTCGCAGAACTTGGGACCTCAAATGTCCATTTTTTTCAAAAATCAACTTAAAGAAACTGTGGCTGGGAAAAGATAATGATAGATGAATTGTTTCTTTTGCAGAACTTTTATCAATTTATGTTTTCAAAATTTCCTTTGCAAAGATGCAGGATAGAAATATATGTGTATTTGTGTATTTATGAGAAGTAAATAAATCCAACGTTTTCATCCAATTGTAGGATACCAAAATCTGTCATTTTCAGAAGTTCACATTAGTGGACCTGCAGCTGTACCCACTGCTGGTGGCAGTGGAAGGACCATCCTCCTTCAGAAGTTCAGGTCTGAGCTTCCCTGAATTCCTTCTCAAGATTCCTGCGCAAAGCCTGTTTGCTCAGAGCATGTGCTGGAAGCATTTTTCTCTCTTGCACTTGCTGTGCACGTTTTTTGTTATAGTTGGGATCGAGATTTTGAGGGTTTGAAGGGGGATCAAGTACCCATTTGCCATTACCTGTTTCCATCTGGAAACCGTGGGATGGCAAACTTTCTCTTCCCCCTCCCTGACATACAGCCTGAGGGGATGGTGGAATCACAGAGAAATTTTGCCAAGATGACGTACATTTCTTAGGACACATGGAAGAGTGACAAATATTTCTTTGCTGGTCCCACCTACTGTCCTAGCCACCAGCTAGCAGTACAGAGAGGATTTATTTCTCCAGAAGGAACTGACTCTCTCTAATATCACATAATTTTTGCAGAAATTGCTTGTTTCTCCTTTCTGCTGCAGCTGATACCCATGTGGACTTATCCATCCAAAGGATCCTGTTCTCCTGGGCCTGAACTGGTCCAAAGCAGGGTAATTCAGGCTGTCGCATATGTAGTTTCTTAAATCAGTTAGAGGTCTGACAGTGCCTGCCGGCTGCTGGGGTCTCTCGCAGCTATGCATTTCTGTTATTCATGCAGTCTCAGCGGTTCAAAATCCATGAGAGCTCTAAAAGCTTCTCAATAGGGTTACTACAGGTTTTGGAATAATATTGTAAAATAGTATAGTTATAAACATCTTTGTTACATAAATACAAGAGGAAATAAAACAGCTGTCTCTTTAACGGATTTTTTTTTATTTCTTTCACAACTCTGTGTGATTATCCATGACCTTTGTAGTTGCTAGATTAAAAAATAATTTCAAACATGAATAAGAAATAACATGTGCAGAAAACTTCATTTCAGCTAGAATTAGCAATGTGAAGCAGTTTCTGGGGCTGTGATTCCACTCTGCTGGTTTCCCAGAGTGTGCAGAACAAGTGTGACTGTGATGTGACCAACGGAGCCCATGGAGCATTTTGAAATAGTCTCTAGCGCTCATTTCTTTCTCCAGGAAGAACTAATTTGAAATATTCCAGCAGGCCTTTCGGGAGATATGGCGTCTTGCTCTCCTGACTACCTCTTTTTTGTGTTTGTTTTTTTAAGAGCTCTCCTCTCTCGCAGATGTTTATTCACTTACAGCCTCGTGTCCTCAGATGCATTGCTCTCTTCTCAGCTCTGTTAAGTTGGCTGGTCCCCTTAGCTGCTGTCCTTGCACAGCGATGTATCATCAGGGAGCAGCTGACCCTGATGCAGCTTGGTTAGGTTGAATTTTGGGACAACTTTAGAATATGCAGCGTCTCAGGAGTTGGTGGGGCTTAGGGAGGATGCAAGACCCCACCTATTACAATCTGTCCACCAGAAAGAGAGCTGACGTAAGACTCACCCGCGAGACACTCGCCCACATTGCCTTCTTCACGTGCTTTCCATTGAGGATGGCCAGAAAGTCTCTTCTATGAAGAAGTCCAGGAACTCTGTGTGTGTCTGTCCAGGCCCAGGTCAGCGACTTCAGTTCGGCCTGCGCTAGTGAGCTGCTGAAATGGAGGGGTCACAGGGCAGTCCCAGTAGCAGCCAGTTCTGCTGGATGCGCTCGCGTGAGCCTGTGCGAGGTGTACTGGCAGATGAGCAGTCACACAGCCATGTCTCCTCTGCGTGTGCTGGTGGCACGGTGGGAGCGCAGTGGCCACTTGGTCCCCCCAGCCCCAGCAGCAAGGAAGACGTGTGTCTCACCTGGCGTCTGGCTGGGGCCTGGGGGCAGGTTCGCACTCTTACAAAACAGATTTCCACTGGAGGGAGCTGTATTCTGAAACGGGCAATGCCGAAACTTAAAATTATCTTTTCCTTTATTACTAGGACATATTTTTAGGCCCTAATTCGTGTCTCATGTGAACACAGTCCTCCCACTCCTACATTGGGAGTACTGAACTGGAGTCTGATGGCTGCCTGTTACATTTTCCAGAAATAGGTGCTACCCATGATTTTGAATATTTACATTCTTTGCCTTTTAGAAGAACGCACCCACTGGTTTTAGGCCTGTACATGGTTTAAAAATAGTGAAAAATCAAAGTACAAACCTTTATCCTTGGTTGTCACTCAGTCCTCATTTTTGTTGTGGTTGCGTGGAGGGGAGCTTTGCTTGGTAACTTTGCATCTAGGTGCTGCAAACTGCAAAAAAAAAAGTCAGAACATAGGCCCTGTTCCTGCAGAATATTTTGGATGTCCCGTGTTCCCTGCAGTACCACAGCTGTGGTCACCCAGAGCACCTGAAGCTGCTCCGGTGGTCGGCGTGAGGCCAGATCCAGCAGCACATGCCCCGACATCTCTTGCCCGCTGGAGCACCCGCAGCCTGTGTTCCCGGGGGTGAACTCTGCCAGAAGTTCCCTTGTGGGAGCCCTGACGTACAGCGAGGGCAGTGCCTGGCCTTCAGAGGACGCTCCAGACGATGCCGTCGGGTGGCAGCGGGAAGCGTTCGGGGCTGGGGCTTGAGCCCACCGCAGCAGCCTGGGAGGAGGCGGTGGCCGAGCAAGCTGGCGAGGTGTGGGAGCCGTGGCTGGGGGCTGCGGCGACGCAGCTGCGTGACCCCCACCAGCACTGCTGAGGATGGGGGCCTGGAGAGAGCTGGACCAGTGCTGGTGACTGTGAGGCAGGGAGTTCAGTGGGACTCCGCTCGTTAAAAAACCCTGCTGGTACGCAATTTAGCGAGCTATCAAGCTAGATGATGAACTCCAAGGAGGACGGGAGTTTATTTACTCTGGAAAGGCAGCCACTGTTCCCATTAGTGCTGACTGCGGGTGAAGGCAGCCCCGCGTGTGCGTGCCAGTCCCTGCCTTCCCTGGCTGCAGGTGCACGCTTGTGGCTGTGTTCTTCGTCTGCTTTCAGATGTCCTCTGCTGGATATCGGTGGAGTTCATGGCAGACTGACAAACGGAGCGGGTGGCCCTGCAGCCCATGGTCCCAGGAGCTGCTCTCAGGTGTGCAGGCTGTCCATTCGGAGGGACACCTGCATGCCCACGCTTGTGGCCGTGTTCTTTGTCTGCTTTTGGATGTCCTCTGTTGAATATCAGTGGAGTTCATGGCAGACTGACAAACGGAGAGAGTGGCCCTGCAGCCCATGGTCCCAGGAGCTGCTCTGAGGCGTGCAGGCTGTGCGTTCGGTGGGACACCTGGTGGTCACATCAGAGTACCCACGGTCTCCTAACGGACCTATCTCTGCCGTTGGACCTCGTCTGCGGCCATCATGCTCTTACCTGGGAGACCCGTTCCGAGGAGCAGAGAAACCAGGTTTTATCCACACGTAGTGCAGCAGGAGGGCTGCCTCAGCACCTCCATGTGCAGAAGGCAAGCCAGGCCAAGAAGGCTCTGGGTACTGCTGCTCCACAGACAAATTACAGATATGAAAGATGTAAAATATCTATGATTTTCCACAGAACAGGGATGGAATTATACATCAAATTAAAACTAAAGTCATTATTTTATTTAAAAAATTAATAAAGTCTCTTATTCTGTCAGCGTACTCGACAGACTAACATGATCAACCCAATAACCACTGTCTTGAAAGACAAGAAAAAAAAAAAAGCGGTGTATAGAACTTGGGAAAGACACCTTTCATACCTTTACATAAATAAGGCAAAAATAAATGAGACATTTAGAAAATGCAAATCAAATCTGTTCTTTCTTTTAATCTGTCATTATGGGAGCTTACAATACGTAGGATTAGAAAATGATCACTGAGAAATATTACTGGTGTACTGAATGTTTCAAGTCACTGAGGACTCTTTCATTTAAAATAAAACCATCAGCAAAAGGCTGTATCAATATATAAATGAAGAGGAATCAGATATTTCTGCTACTGCAAAAAATTAATAACATAAGTCATTAGCTTTAGTGCAACTTGCTTCTCTTTCTAATTTACAGCCACATATCTAGATTAACTGTAAAATATTCCTGGGTTTAGGACACACTGTCCTCCATTGAATGCTTAGCCTGGAAAAGTTATTAACATTGAATGGGGACTGTTCTCTCAGGAGAGCTGCAGATAAAATGACCAGGGAAAGAAATAGCACAACTTCTCAAATTAGCATAATTAGTAATTATCTCTTAATAGCCCCACTTGGCTTTGGAGACTTGGCACTTGAAATTCCGCTTAAAGTTCAGTGAGGAAAAACAAATTTCACACTGAAATGTCTCAATAACACAGCTGAGCTGCTGAGGTAATCGTCTGGTTTAGGTAAAGGGAAGGAGATGAACATATGGATAGGGAAGATCTTTCCTGTAAGCATTGTGTTTGTGTTTGCATGTGTAAAACACTCAAGGCTTAATGGTACAATTGCCACTTTTTCTGAGGGCGAGGGGAGGGCAGGAGGATGAGTGGGACTCTTCTGTCTTCTTTAGTGGAGAGGAATAGATATAATAAACTAAGATGAGGAAATCCCATTCATCTTCACAGAATCACAGAATAGTAGGGGTTGGAAGGGACCTCTGTGGGTCATCTAGTCCAACCCCCCTGCCAAAGCAGGGTCACCTACAGTAGGCTGCACAGGACCGCGTCCAGGCGGGTCTTGAATATCTCCAGAGAAGGAGACTCCACAACCTCCCTGGG
>Ga0065711_1008229_pt1 | contig 18368 bp, 11 predicted proteins | sample Hoacrofraction12_FD_59098 | JGI IMG/M metagenome (GOLD analysis project Ga0065711, IMG submission 59098) | Hoatzin crop microbial communities from Cojedes, Venezuela - Epithelial fraction 12 v2 (version 2) | ecosystem: Host-associated > Birds > Digestive system > Esophagus > Crop | place... | reverse complement strand
AAAAAAAAAAAAAAAAAAAAAAAAGGAAGAAAAGCTCCACAAAACCAGGGGAAATTAGTACAAAGAGTGATCCAGAACACAGAAAGGACTTCTGGCAACTAAAATGTGATAATACAAGAGTCTCACATAGCAGAGAAACTGTGAATTGAGAGACAAATCTGCCTCTGGGAAATTAAGCTGTGACAGGTAGCTCACAAGAGAAGTTCACAAAACGGAAACTATGACAGGGCAAGTGGAGGTCTTCTGACCACTGAAAAAAGAACCACCAAACTTCTGATGTTTGAATGTTGGGACACCTATCTTTCAGCATTTTAGTGCTTTTGAGAACAGCAGATCATGGAATTGTTTTGACACATTTGATATTTTGTAGTTCCTCCTTTGTGTCACCATGCATCTTATTCAAGACTGATTGGGCACTAATAAATGACATGATAGTGATTTGCTATAAATGTTTTTCTAAATCAAAGGTCTAATAATTCTGAGTAATTTATCAGAGTGATTTTGTCAATTTTTTTAAAAAAATAATTTCTCCATACCCATAAAATTTTAGAAAATATACCTGAAATGTAATATGATTGTATTATTAATATATGGGAAGATTAAACTGTTCTGGACAGATAATCCTTTTAAAGGGTGGAATTAGAACTGTCATGCTTAATATGGACTAAAATCAAGATGCATATACATTCATATTGTCATCAGCAGAATTTATAAGGACCAAAAGAGAAGGATGCACATCTCAACTGTTGTCTCATAAAGGATTGTGGAAATTGTGGAAATCTCCTAATGAATGTTAATTTAAGTAGTAATGCTAGAAGGATATTGCACCATGCATGAGGGGGAGGCAGTGGCATAGCAGAATGCTGGGACTGTATTTAGCCTTCACACCTTAGGTGCACCCACATCTGCAGAGGACATGGAAGAAGATTCAAGGTGTGTCTCAGAAAACAAGGATTTTTTTTAGGAAATGAGTTACAGTTGATAAGAAGAACTTAGCTGCAAGGGAAATTCATTAAAAGTGATCCAGTTCTGTTTTGACAAAAACCGGGACAGGCTTCTTTGGATTCATGTGTCTGGACATTAAAACAATGAAGACTCGGTAGTTACCACCCCTTCTCTTAAAAGAAATGCGTGTTTGGTAGGCTTTTATAGTGAAATATCTGTAAATGTGGAAAGATGCACTAATATGAGCATGGGCTTTTGAAGGGGACATAGCTTCAGAAATTGTAGGAATGAGAATTGTGAAGAATTAAGGATGACAGAGATGTAGCACTTTTTGCAGTAGTGGTTGATGTATTACTGGTTTGCTCTTGGTTCCCAAGGTAAAAGTTCCTAGTAAAACTAAAACAATGAACTTTCTCATACCAATATAATCAGTCTGTCATATTAGAACTCCAAAACACGTTTAAGCTACAGTTTGTGTGTGTGTTTGGTTTTTTTTTCAGTTATCAGAAATTCTTCACAACTTCAAAAATTTTAGGGCTTAATTTTAATTATTATAAGTGTTACAACTTTTTTAATCCAATTTGAACTGTATTTCATATCTTAATGACTCAAAAACTGTGTGCCTGAATTGTGCTTGATCTGAGCAGTAAGAAACACAAAAATATATGTATCAGACTCTAGTATTTAGCAAGATTAATCACTATCTAACAAAAAAAGAATTACTTTAAAGTCCCGGAACTTGTGCTTCTGCAGAACTAAAAAAAAATAATTTCTACCTTGATTACAAACAAGAAAATTCTGGTTCCTCTGGGGTTTTACACTTCATTCAATGTGATCTAGTTCTACAAGACTCTAAGATCACACCACCTAAATTGTGTTGGGTGGTTTTTTTTTATTAATATTAAAAAAATCGTGCTGTGCTCCCAGGAGAAAGAGTACGTGGTTTTTATTTTTGTGTACTCTCTTGGAGAAAATGTTTAACATGTGGAAACTTTTCTGGATGCAAAAGGTGGTATGAAGCTGTTTAGTGATTTGAAATGTTAAATCATCTCTCATGGGAAGGGATGAATGAGTATCTGATTTGATCAGGCAGGTAGGAGACAAAAGTTGTACAGATGTGGTTAATTTGTGCTAAATGCACCCATATCTGCAAGCATCTACTACCTAGTTAGTGCCTCTTGTGAATTTTCGCTATATTATGTGAGAGTATCTACATATTATAATGAACATTCCTTCTTTTGTAAGAGTAGTATGGGCTTTAATAAGCGTTCATACTGTCAGCATACAGGAAACGGCTCTTAAGGATTCCAGTTTTATTTTCTTCCTTTTGGAACAAGAGTAGGAAGTGAGCATATTTTTCAGCAAGCTGCTTTGTTAAACATCAAATTCACTAGTTCCCATGGGTGCTATTAGATGTACTATTATAATAGCTGCTGTACTATTTGAAATAGCAGTTGGTAAAGCTACAGCGCGTATGTAATAATATGAATGTTCCTGTTTGAGCTTGTGCTCATTCATACTCATGCATGGATGTTTTTCGAATCTCTGTTTATTCTTTGATCATATTACTTCCATGAATAGTTTAAGCTTGGTTTGGAAAACAGAAAAGAATAATAAGAAAAAAAAAATAACTGAAACAAATAAGCATTTATCTAATGAAGTAAACAACGGTGTTTGCATGAATAAGTCATTACTCTGTCTATTTGTCAAACTGATTGACAGAGGAAATGAAAGTGATATGCTAGAGTTACAGCATTTCCCCTACCTCTAATGTCTTACAGCACTTTGCCTTGCATTAGATTATGGTGGCCTGTAGCCTAGTCTTTGCAAACTCTGCAAAGTTGCTTGAGTTGTTGTCATGACTTAATTAGACAAATTTGGGTACAGAAAGCCATAAATAACTGTGTAGCCCCACCTGCCTGTTTATTTGATTAAAAAAAAAAATCCTGATGAATGGGCAAACAGCTCGTGATAGCCTACATTCACAGCCATTTTTTTAATAGGAACTTGCTTTATGCTAATTGTCTTCGTATAAGTGAGGTCAAGCCAGTTGTCTGTTTTACTGTAAAATATGCTGTATCTTGTTCTGTGAATTTACACGTATGATTTGCTCAGCTTTAATAGCTGGGCCATTGAATCAGGAAGAATGTCTCACTAGTGATACTTTTGCTTGACATTTCTTCTGGGTTTTTAAACTATAGCAAAGATGGCCTGTACTTAAGATCCATAAAAACATTTTTCCTAAGCGGCATGTGTGGATACTTTCTGACATGGACGTAGATTAAATATTTCCTTGAAAAAGGGACATAACTGAGAAGAAAGTACAGGTGTAAACCATAGCTCCATTGGCTTGGGCTAATGACAGTTTTCCTCCTGGATTTCTAATGCATATCTATTTTTTGTGGTTATGTACATCCTTTCAATGAGTGAAAAAAGTGTGGCCTTCTAATGCATGGATACTGAACCAGCAGTGTGTGAAGTGGATCGTAAGGCTTGTATCACTAAATATGATTTCTTGTACTTGTTTAGTATAAAATAGAAGGGTATGAATCCACTTACATCTGCAAGATGAGTGTCTAAGCATTCTGAATGTTTAGAACGAGCAAGTTCTTCCTAGATAACTTTATCAAGTGTCGTGTCAGGACAGCTTTACCGAGGTATATGGAATTCTTTTGGATTTTACAAAGGAGTCCTTGGTTGGCTACAGCCTTGGTGTGGAAGTGCCTGGCTTACTGTCACAGAGGGCAAGCCAAGATACCAAAAGCCTCTTGAGACTTCCAAACTGCTATGTGATAGAGAAACAAGCTTGTAGCTTCTTCAGTCATTCAACGTAGTGGTTTCTCATGTGCTGATGGAGACCTAATGAAGACAAAGCTTTCTAGATCGCTTCTGCTTCCATCTCATTTTCTGGTTGTTTCTGGGCCGCCTTGCTTTCTGCCTGTTCTCGGGGCTGGCTCACTGCTGTGGGAAACTTCTTGTTCCTTGGAGCAGCGTCACAGCTGCCCTGACACAACTCGTTACTTGCCTGCTTCCCCTTCTCAACAGCCCCATCTGCTCTCCAGATGTTTCTCCCAGCTGGACATGCTCAGTTACCCTCAGAAAAGAGATGCTTTCTCTTCTATGAGAAATGTCTGCCTAACCAATAGAGATGGGAACAAGGCAAAAAGATGGCTACCACTTAAAAAATATGTAGCTTATTGAGTGCTTGTAAATCATGAATTGGAAAAGAAATGAATTCGCATTACACCAAATTTTTGTCAGATGCAGTGCATGTGTTGTTATTTCACATGGGAAGCCAGCCTAGACCTATAGACTTCATGTCTTGTCATCTACTTCATTTATCTACTGTTCTTGTTGGCATCCGATAAGTTGCTTTACAGTGGTGGCATGATCTTCTTGCCTTTTTCTGTGTTGTGCATGTCTTCAGATATGTTGCCCAGTATGTTTGTAGACACCATCACAATCGTTAGTCTGCTGTGTGGTGCAGGGTTTCTGAAAACGGTCTGCTGTGGTCCTGTTTCCTATTTTATGACCATTTAAAGTTGAATATGCCACTTAATCTCTCATATTAGTTTTTCCAGCTGCCATTAAACTTCTTTAACTTTGGATGCTTTACAAAGATGTCATTATCTTGTTGTAATTGTTATCTGAAAAGTTATTCTATAGTTCATTTGTCCTTCAAAGTATGTGAGGTTTTGAAACTCCTGTTTTTCTAGCTGTAATTCATAATGTTTAAAACTGAAGAAGAAAATTAATGTATTTCTTAAAATATAAAAGAAACATGATGCTTCTTGTCTTAACCTGTACAAGCTGCAGAAGAGGTATAGTATCATTTCATGGTCCATCCTCTCATTTGTGCTGATTTGGCATTATTTTACAGCATACTAGGATTGTGCAAGCGGATGCTATATTGTAAGGCATGCAAGCAGTTGGCAAACCCAGTCTCTGTGCTGGTAACTCCAGTTCTAGCATATGTATTCTCTGCTGTGCGTCTTAGTCTCTGTCATGTTTTATTGGTACGGCAACTGTCTGATTAGTGTAATTAGTGAGTTGAATTTGAAATCATAAACGTATCGTTTAGGGGACTGCTCACTTCGTAGAAACAGGGTTACCTTTGTGGTGTTTCTGGCAGTTGAGAAGGTTGTAACAGTCCCTGACAGCCTGTCTTGCTCAGTTCTTTCCCTGGAGCAGCAACTACGCTGCTGCTGTCATCCTCTATGAGGGGGCAGGTTTTTTGTGCTGATTGAAGGACTGTTTTTGCAAAGAAAATGCACTAAAAATCTGAAAGCTGTTTGTCTCTCTTCTGCACCTGGTGTTTTAGATTTCCACTGAGTAAATTACAACCTTTTTTTGCTATGATTTTTCCCCCTCTTTTTTCCCCCAAGGCTGAGCCTTTTGAATTTGAATAATAAAAATCATAGAACCAATTTGCCAGTGTCAGAAAAAAATTGCAGCGTCTACAAATATCTACATTCACTATAAACCACCTGTAATTGCAGAAATTAAAAGGAGTGTTACTACTAGTAGTTATTCTAGTAAAACAGTCATTTTACTATAGTTAAATTACTATTCTGAATATTTGAGAGTTTTGTTGTCTTTTGAGTTAACTCTGGCAGACATTAGTGCTTTAATGTTAATCTATATGTAAAGAGTAGTATCTATAAGTAATAACTATAGATTTATATCTGGCATCTCTGGGGCTTCAGAGTTTAGGTTGGACGAATATGTTACTGTACTTTTACAAGCTTCGGTGAAATATCCATGCTCCTTACTTCTGTTTTGACAAGGAAAGAAAACAACCTAAGGAATTCCAAACCTATACTTAATATTTGCATTATCCTTGAAGATTACAGTAAAAGGCTAATTTTCACCTGGCCTACACAATTTTTCTCAGATGTCCTGCATCTTTCCTAAATACCCCACATATATTCACTCATTTCTGTGTAGATTTGCTCCCTGCCTGTGATAATTGCACTTTAGTTTTGGTTTTTTCATAGCACAAACCTACAATCCTAGTGAAAAAACTGAGATGTGGTGAAATCTGTGAATGAGTGGCAGTTCTGAGATCCTTTGTACCTTTCAGCAGCTAGTCTTGCAACTTATTTAAATTACATTTCATAGCTTACTTTGGGGAACTTCAGTGTTTTAGTGCCGAGAAAGCTTTTGCACATGATCCAGAGATGGCAGTGCCCTAATACGATTTCATGGAACCTCCTATTGGATAAAGAAAATACAATCATGTAATTACAGCAACAGAATTCCAGCTGTGATGATGTTTGGAGAAAAGGGAGAAAAAGCCTTTCTTGCCCAAAGCATCCAAGTGGCCTAAAACGGTAGCGTACATAACTGCCAGGAGTATTAAAAACATGATATACTAGAGCCATCAAAGAACGGACATCTGAACAGATGAGGAGAAAGAGTAAATGTCACTGAAATAGAACAGATAATGGCTTTTTGCTGCCACATAAATGCTGAGGCCACAAGGTGAAGCAGAAGATGTTTCAAAACAGGCAGCATTGATCCTGTGATAACAGTCCCATTACCATGATTTTATATCTGTGACACTGCTTGATTGATACAGATGTAATCAGTTCATTTCCCAGTTGCTAGTGCAGTGGAAGGGTATTTCCTTAGCATGTGCACAATGCTGCTTTCCTTACAGAATCAGAGCTCACACTCCTATCTCTGTACCAATGCTAACATAGCAGGTCATAGCCTGATGACAGAATACATCTGTGTTTTGCTTCAAGGCAACCACATGTAATTGTGTGTGCTGCTTTTATTACACATTTTTGTGGATAATCTAGATGCTTCCTGAAGTTTCATAATCCTTAAGTTACACTGTTAGTAAATTATGGATTTGCATCTCTCAGTATGAGAAGTCATAAAAACTGAAACTGCGAACAAATATAATGCAGTCATTTTGGCAAAGCCAAAAGCAAAAAGAAATGAAGGACATGTTTTCAAATGTAGGAAGTCAGTTAAAACCAGAGAACTCACACAGACCTATAGGAATGGTACTTACTCCAGATCTCACCCGAAAAATTTTGTGGTTGTGGGATACTTTCTTTTTATGTTTTATCTTAAGAAGTGAAGAAAAAAAAAAAATTTCTTTCTAAGAAATTTTAATAAGGAAAATGATAATTAAATGTCTAAGAAACATTTAAAAGGAAAATGTCCATTGTGTGTGTTTGGTTTTCTTTATGGAGTGATTAATGAGTATATGGCTGTGATTGTTTAAGGATGTAAGTGGGGAAATGCCTGTAAGGAATATATATTTTATTAGAGCAACTGATACAGTTGGAGGAAGGAGACAGGCAAGAGTTCTGGCACACAAACGCTTTTTCCAGCATATGTTTGTTCTGTCATTCAGGAGTGCAGTTCAGAGACTACCAAATATGCCGTACGTCTTTGTTGAAGTGTTTATGTCTTTAGAATTGATTTTGCTAACTTGTACAAGCATATTTCAAGTTTTGAAGAAGTTCAAAGTATAAAAGGTCTTTTCAGTCTTACAAGAACTTATTTCATAATTTGCCTTATTGCACTTGTGCAATTTCTTTAATGTGTTTCTATAGATATTCTATCTGGTACCTTCTACTTGTATGTTTGAACAGTAATAAAGTTCAATGTGCCCTTGAACAGGACTGGAAGATAGATCTGGTTTTCCATCTCATTTGTATCAATGTGACTCAGGTACAATACTGACCTCTCCAGATAGCATCTTAGTCCCAGTGAAGTCACTACCCAAGGGACTCCCAAGTAGCTTGATAAGTACAAAATTAGAATAAATAATGAATCCATATGAGCCACTAACTTATAGGTGATGTAAATGTACCTGGTTTGTCCACACTTCTGTCATTGCTCAATGTCTTTTCTTATTTATAATGAGACCCCTATATTTCTTTCTCCTTTTTTCCTGCACAGTGGGGAAGTACTTAACTGCTGCATCTAGGGTGTTGCCAAGATTAATTAGTTAGTGTTTGTTCAGTGCTATAAAGACTATTATTGATATTAACCAAGCATGACATGATTGAAGTTATTTAGTGCTGCTGCTCACTAGAACATTTACAGAGGGAATTTACTGTGAACATATACGTTCACTTAGGGTTAGTTCTAATTCATTCTGGACAAACCAATCGATGGATAGAAGGTTTAGCTGTTTGTGCCAGAGATTTTGTTGACGCTTTCACACAAGAAGGCTGAAGTTAAATCACAGCCTGCATTTTGATGCCCATCTGTTCTGAAAGTTTGACATGTCAAGGACTATCTATATCTCAATTTATTACTGGAATTCCTATAATAGAAAAGGCAAGAAAAGATTATCGGAAATAAAATTCTCACTATTCAGGAAATTTTTGAGTCGTGATTTCCATTTTGTATATCTCCCTTGCTGCTGGCTTTTTGCACGTCCTTGCAGATAACTAAACTTGAATTCTTTTTTTATACAAATGCCAACCTGACCTCAAAAATAAACATGGCATCTTCAAGATATTCTGCATTATTTTGTCAAGGACTGGGTCATCTCTGTTCATTATATCCATGTGGATATAAAATACCGACAAAACACTGAACTGAAACATCTTTGGATATAGCTGTTTGTTTTGTATACAGGCTACGCTCTTCCCCTCCCTTTTTTTTGCCTCTTCTCCACTATATTTTCATAGTTTATTAGAAAGAACATTTCAATGGATTCTACCTTCCAAATTAAATTATTTAGTTCCTTGAATAAGACTCCCCCCATCATTAGAGTTCCCCTAGTAATTAGCGAGCATGGCTAGATGCCCCAAACCAAGGGCAACAATGAGGTTTGGTTTTTACTTTCCCCCCACAGGTGGTTCTGACTACCCTCCATTTTTCCAACTATTATCTTTTCCCTGTATCTATGTGCAGTGTCGTAATCCTACTCAAGACAGCATAAGGTCAGAGAAATGTTGCTCCCAGTTAGTTATCACCTCCCACACCCTTGTTAGTGATAGTGAGGGTGGGACAAATCTCCTTGCAGCTGTGCCTATTGCTTATGGTCACCTGCATGGAAGTGCCTTTGAGGTTTGTCCCTACCTGAGGCAGCTGAATTACCTATACCTCTTGAGATTTATCAGTTATAAAATCTTTTTTCTCTCACCTCAGTAACAGAAATTTTACTCAAAAGCTGGTTAAGATTCACTGTATGATTACTACATATTAAAGATAATAAGAATATGAAATTAAAACAAAGCATCTACTTTTGCCTCCTGTCACAATCAAAAAACTTTTATTTTTCTAGTTCAGCTAAAGATTATTATGGATTCCTACAGTAAACATGCTGCCTTGAAAAAAACCTGCTCCCATATTCACTTTTAATTGAATCTGAATTCTTAGTGAGTTGATACAGTTACACCTTTGGAATCCAATGCAGTAACAACCTCGTAAGTAATTTACTGTAAATTATGCAATGAGAAGGAAGAATCTGAAATACTTTAGCTCAGTCTACCACAAGAAATCAATTGAGAAGGCATGTGGCATCTATTTTTCTCAAATTTACATCTTTTAAAAGGGGTTTACAATGTCTGATGTAGTCAAACATGAACTTGAATTCAAATTCTTGATTTTTCTTCTGGTGGAATCCTGAAATTCTTGTTTAAATCCGATTTTAAATAGGTTCTGCAACTTGTTTTCCAAGACTACCCTGTCCTAAAATGCTCTTTGCTTCATTGTTGCCATGGAATTTCAGGGGCTGGCATTGAGTCTTTTTGCAGAAATAACCAGAGCACATTTTATAAAAGGGGCTTTATACAGTTAAGAATAGTGTACAAAGTGTTGAATTGTGTATGCATTTTCAAAACCATTGTTCCTGTTTTGTAGAAAGAACAACTAATATTACAGTTATTTGCAGTATTCTCTTAGGAGAATCGCTGAATTCCCAGACACTGTTCGGAATTCCTGTTACCATTTTCATAGAAATACAGAAATGGCCTGCCTGATGTTTCGAGGTTTACATAAAATGAGTGATCATTTTCACTAATATTAATGAGGATTAGACAGAGCAAATATCTAAATTGTTTGGAGATCAGTCTCTAAACGTAAAACAGGTCCTGCAGGCTTAGAATTAATGAAATGTCTAAATCAGTACCTTGCATCACAGCCCCTGAATGTGAAGAAGTACTGATGACGTTTCATCTAATCAATAGCAGAATTTTTGGAAGGAGGAGGAGCTTTGAGTTAATACCAGGGCATGCTCTGCATGGCTGTACCAAAGACAGTTAAAAACACACAAGAAAAAATCAAAATGTTTATGAGGTATACCATATTAAAGGTATTTCTGTTTTCAATACCTTTCGGGATATTTTCTGCCTCACCTTTAAGACAGATGTTGTGATATAAAGATGGTAAGCAAAATAGATATTCTACAAAGCATGGTTACCTATATAGCAAAGAATGAAAAATAAGTTGCCAAGATTGCTATTTTTTGAGATAATTCTCCTATTATAAGATTTAAATTTTCCTTGACCTTGAGCTGGTATGCTGCTCAAATCCATAACAGAATCAAGGAAAAGTCACCAAATTCATGTTATCCCACTGGTAGAGCATTTTCTACTTCTAGGCTATATTTTACAGAAAAAGAAAGAGAAATAAGCAATAAATTTTCTTATAGCTGAAGTATTTAAGAGAACTTGTAATGCCTAATTTATTTTGCTAGTTTATTACAAAGTCTGAGTACAAAGAGGTGATAGGCAAACCAGTAGAGCAAATCAGTCTCCACTGTTGTGGTGGTGAGTCTGTGCATGGATGGGTAGGGTGAAATTCGTTGGAATAAAACCTGTATCACCCTGAGCTTGCTGTGCTTTTGCTTTTTTTTCTAGTAGTCTATGAGAAAGATGTGTAATGTTGTTTTGTGATTTTATTAGTGTTAATAAATAATATAAAGAATGAGCTCATTTAAGTAAAGGAGTAAATTTTTAAACAGTGCAAGAAATTTTTCCCACCAGTGATCACGGTACTGTATTTAACCAGGATATATTAAATTATTTTTACGCTGACTGTGTTATATAGGACCAAGTTTAATATATGATACAGGATCCCCCTTCTGTGGATACTCTTCTTGTAATGTTGCCTGTTGCACTGGTTAAGTGCTCAGGTAGACAGGTTCGTTTTTTTGATGATGCTAGCTTTGTAAGTTAGTGTCTGTATGGGTTGTGCTGTATTGGTGTATATGTAAATCCAAATAAGTAATGAAGCGTGCATACATTCTTCTTTATAATCTATATTTAAGATCGCCTTTACTTCATGAAGGCAGGTTGATGGATTGCTATTTATAGTGGGGTTGAAAACTTATGAATATTCATGACATTTAATATGTCATATATCTGATTATCCTGAAAGAAGTACAGTTCCCATAAATAAATATTTGAACAAGCAAATCAACGGCAATAGAAGTATAATGTGCATTAGTGTTATCCAAAGAACAGTGAAGCAGGCACTTCTAGTGACATAAACCTCTGAATAAAACAACTTTCTTTTTTTTGCACCTTTCATTTTCTGAATAGGAAAGGAATACATCTTATAGAGGTGAATATGACTTGTCTGATTAAAAGGTGAACATAGAGAAGTAGTTTAGAATCACACAAATAGAAAGAACACAGATATTCCCTGAAAAGTCGTGAACATGTTTTTTAAAAAACTAAATTTGCTATGATCTCTATTAGGTTTCAAGCTGTATCACAGTTTGTATCATAAAGAAGAGTTGCATGAATTTTGCTGACCTTAATATGCCCTAAATGCAAATATTCAAGACTGGGTGGGAGATGATCTCTGGAAGCATAAATTGAAAGCAGATGAATGTTTCCAACTGTAGTGGGAAACGAAATTAAAAGGGACTAAATACATGGTTCTCCCCTTCTAAAGTAGTATAGAAAGCCATTTAGGAACAACTTAAACTGTCAGTTTGTAAAATATTTTTCAAAAGTTTAAAAAAAATATATCTGGAAAAGCTGAGGAAAGCAATTATGTTCTTGTGGGTGTTCGGACTACTGAGGGTTCTGATAGTGCACTGCAAATTCAACTCATAGTTCCTATAAATGCCTTCAGATCAAACAAACTTGAACTAATGGGAATTGCAAGTTATTTTTATAATCCTCTCAGCGATAACCATGCACACCACACTTAAAAGATAAAATTTCTTTCTTAAAAAAAGGTGTTTGGAAAAACCTAATAGTTTGATTTTTTGCTTCCAGTGAATTAAACAGAGTTATGTTCCTTTTTGCTATAATGACTGCAGAAATGAAGCAGCTACACCACATTTAGAGGTTTTGAGGCTGTTTTGGTTTTTTTTGGAGGGGGGGAAACTTTTTTGTCATTTCATGTCCATTGCATCTTGTGAATGAGGTTAGCATCAGGGATGCCCATGGCTTCATTCTCACTCTCCCAAATGGTTTACTGAGGAGGAGTAACTTTATTGTTATTTCGTTTGAGTTTGTACTGTAGTACACCTTAGCAATTCATTGCACCTTTCTCCTGAAGGTGCTACCAATTGCAAAGAGGAAATTGGAGAGGCTGGGTGTTGGTGCCCACCAAAAAGATGGCTTGGCAGCTCCTGGCTGGGCTGTTCTCAGGGAGATGCTGAAAGAGGGGCAATCCCAGATGCGGCAACCCCAGATGTGGCCACTGGTCCCTTCCTTCTACTATCCCTTTTACTCTGGGAAGCAAAATGCTCTCTTCTTGACTTGGGAAGTTAGGGTGCTTGTAGCACATTCGGCTAGGAGTCCTCCTGTGTCTGTCTCATTTAACCCAGCGCTCGGTGAGGATCAAGCAGACACCATTTCTGAGGCGGTCTCTCTGGTATCCCTGGTTTGGGTTGTAACTTTCAAGCCACAGTCTCGTCTGTTGTGCTCATGGGTTGCTGCTCAACCCAGCTGGGTTGCTCCAGACCACAGCATTGCAAATGAAACACTACAGTTTTAACGTGCATGAGTTATGCTATGGGTTAGAGTGCATATCGCTGAATAACACACACCAGGGACAGTGCAGTAAAACTCAGCATGGATTGCCCATAACTAGGATGGGGAGAATGAACAGCATACTAATTACAGGAGCCTGAAATACCAGCCTTAGTATCCCTTTGCAGTGATTGGCAACTACTGGTTCAGAGTGCTCAGCGGACAGCCTGAGCAAAGCTGTGGATACTTACAAAAATCACTTTGATGAGTTAGTTTTTGGAAAGTCCTTACTACTGCTGGTCAGATCTGTTTGTGCTATTGCCTAATATGAATTCTACTTGAATCTTCTTTTAGCTTAATGCAATTTACCTAGCATCAACTTAAACACTTTTGCCAAATATAACAATTAGAAAATGAGGAACCAGTACAATGGCAACCTATTTTAAGAAAGCAGTAATTTCTTTCTCCTCAAAGTAGCAAAAGGACTTGTTTGTTAATATGGGAGAGAAATTACTCGAGAGAGAATAATTTTCTGTGCAAGTTTCAGGACGGTTTTATGAGAAAGTATTACACAACAGAAGAAATGATCACTGAATTTCTGATGCCAATAAAAAGATCAGTTTCTCAGTTCGTATCTTCTGCCATATTGCTGTTCTCTCCATCTTATCAACTTCTTTTGTCTCTTCTACACAGTTAGCTCTGGGATTTTGATGGTTTGCAATGCCTTTTACAGATTATCGCTGCCCTATTGTCTCATTTGATACTAAGATGTCAACTGACTCATCCGACTAGCTGAATTTCCAGTGTCTACTCTTTTCTAGATGATCATCAAAGAAATATCTCATTTTTAATAATTTTTTTCTATGCAGCCGTTCATATTCATGCAAGAATTTTGTAGTTTAATATAGTTTATCTTATTTTTTTGAGGGAAGGAAAACACAACACAAAATTTGGAACTAATATGAAAGGCAATGCTTTTTAGCTTTATATACCAGGTTTTATTTTATTTATGTTCGAAGTCTTGCAACTTGATTCCTTCAAGGTGATTCAGCAAATGCTTGTATTGAACCACAGTCACTGCCTTGACAAGTCTCACTTGCCTGAGAACCTTACAGACAAGATTTACTCATCTGATTTTTACCAAGTACTCCAATCTAGTCCTCTAGGCAGGAACTTATTGTCAAGAAGATCAGAGCTTCCAGAGGGCAATTCAGTTCACATTTTTTAGATGTCAGGTTTTCAGATTGGACAAATGCCCCCATAGAGGTCTCTGTTGCTTTCTCTTGGCCGCAGAGGGAGTCCAAAGGACCGTCCAACCAATTACTCATCCACTTAACAGTGGACCCAATTTTTATTTTATTTTTAAAATATTACAAATTTTTTTTTAATATTTATTTTTATTATTAACAGCAGACATCTAATTGTTCTTTTAGCTGCAGTCCTTAAGTGTCACTACTGCTGTCGCATCACTCCAGTTCCTTTTTGACATTTAGTTGTTAATGGGTCGTCTTTCTTATTTGTGAAAAGAGGCGCTCTCTTCTCAACAGAACTTGCCTTTTCCATTTTCTGTTTGCTTCCAACTCTTCTGAAACAAGTTCACGGTATTTGGGGTTTTTTTTTGCATATAATTCCCAGTTATATTAAAGGGTCTGAAGCAGGAATGTAAAAAAAAAAAGTTGGAATATTTTCTTCTCTTGCTTAAGCTTATTTTTTTTTTCCACTTGATTCTGTAGTTCTTTTAAGGTATTATTTTCTTCTTGCTTTTTAAAGCTAAATGCAGCTGTCTATTAGACTATGTTGCCTTCTCTTAGTACTTTAATTGGTATTATGCCTCCTTGACCTAGAAGAACAAGGGCACTTTTTCTGAAGCAAGCAAATTATATACTTCAGGTGGTGTAGCAACATGGTGCTGATGAGCAACTCCTTTAAAGGAGTTCTGTAGAAAGCACTTTCAAATTACAATATACTGAACTAATAAAATCTACATTTTTAGAATGGTATTCTTATGCTGCTGTTAACAATTCAAATCTACTCCCGTCATTAAAGTCAATGTAGTACAATTTTCTGTGCCTAAATTTAGATCTTAAACATTTCAAATAATTTCCAAAATATTGTAATAAGGGTAATTATTATTAATCTATTATTTTCATTAGTTAAATCCAACTTTAGTTATATTAAGAAAGTGAGAGATAAAATAAAATAAAAAATACACTTAATTAAAAATAGGGACAAAGATAATTCAAGCTACAGAGTACAGCTTCTGGAAATTATCAGGCAACAGCTATCATCTTCTTGTGCCATTGGGGGTGGAAATACATATAAACCTATGCTTCTTATTTAAAGTCTTCAGCTCTGCGTACGGAACAAAAGCAATGTTGGTTAATCTCAAAACTTTGATGTGGCTGAATGTCAGAATTATGCAGCAGTGTTACAGTTCAAACCCTCTCCTAAACTCCGTGGGGACTGAGGTGGTAATTAAAGTCCCCTTCTGTCCCCCCAAGGTCTGACCACTAATTCCTCTTTCCTTCCAGAGAGGGATAAGATTCTCCTTCATGCTGCTCATTGCCACAGATCAGCAGAGCTTATGGCTTCTATAACCAGGGACCGCATGTAGGCAAACAGGGGCCTTGGCGACTGGAATAAATTGGCTGCCAGCATGGGACTGTAATTGAAGCACAGAGCTGGACAAAACTCACCTTCCCTCTGCCCAGCAGAGTCATTTACAATGCTCTGTGTCACTAGCACAGGCATGGAAGAAGATGTCAGCCTCACCTATTTTAATTAGGCGCTGAAGGCTAAAAATATTCTCCTTGTATGCAACAGAAAGACAAGATAAGGTACACATGCTAACTCCCACGTGCTGCAAAACTAGTAAGCTTACATTTGCTGAATGGCTATTGAATTTAAACCGGGAAAATGTAGCTTCAATGCGATCTTCAGAAGGGAAAGCCAGAAAGAACCATAAGTTTTACTTGCATGCAGAAAACTTCTCCTCCCACACACTGAGCTCTAATAGTGGCAGCATGTCCCGGTCCAAACCTGCAGACATGCACGGGGTCACACAGTTTCCTTGAGCTCCCTCCAACTGCAAACCATTGAGCAAGCTGAATAATACTACAAAGAAAAGAGAGCTATAGTTCTGCCAGCAAAGGCATTCTGTCACCTTCTGAAACTGTGTATCTTCCTGTAGCAATTCAGGGACACTTTAAGCTGGGAAATGGTATATGTATTTTGGCAGGAATTAAACTTTCTAAAGAAGATGTAGAGCATTAGGCAGCTAGCAAAAAAAAAGGTATTTCAGACTTAAATAAAAAGACAAAAATCATTGTGGCATGAAAAGTCCCTTGGCAAAAAGCTGTTAGCACTTTCTAGTCTTGCTGGATTTTCTTTAGTTTAAAACCATCTCAGCTACTCTGTATTGAAAAGCACTGCGATGCTTGAAATTGAGTGCTGCTTTATCTGCATTCTGCTCGGAGACGACCCAAACCAAAAGCAGTGGGCAAAAAACTGGACAGAGCAAAACATTTGAAAAAACAGGTCCCCTTTTCCTCAGATATGTTGATTCCTCAGACACTTGAGTAGAGTTATGAAAAATTAAATGTGTTGATGGTGATCTTTCCCTTTTCCTGACACCAGCTGTCTGGTTACATCTGTGTAACTATTTTGTCAAAAGGGTGCTGAAGTATGTGATCTTTCAGGTCAGCTTTCCAGTAGAGAAGTGATGACATTAGCTTCACAGGGTTCTAGTCTTTAATATAACTTACTTTTATTTTCACACAAACATCAGTGGTTGACCAGAGGTGGTCCATTAGGATGTTAGGCAATAATTTGCTCTATTTGTCTCAGACCCACATTATGTTACATGGTCATGGACACTAAAGATAAGAATAAATTCTGTGTTTGGTGTATCTCCCTCCTCCAGGGTAGTGTATAACCCAGCCAAAAACCACCAAATGCTTTCCCTGCAAGGATGAAATCACTAAGCAATCAAGCAAATCAGGCTATTGTTATCTTCATCTGGTGTCACCTTCCAGATCAAATGGCACAGTCCAGTGTCTATGGGTTGCCTTGTTTCATGGGGATGGCTGGTATCTTCAATCCCTGATATATTTTCTATGCTTAATACTGTGAAAAGAAAAACCTTCCGAGAGGAATATGCTATTGAAGTATAGCAGGAAAAGAGTTGCATTAAACGGGATTTATGCTGATGTTTATTCTGTTGCTGGTGGGAGTTTTCCTAAAGGTGTTTTCTTTTTTGGAAGGGGTGGTAGTGTCCAGAGGTGGGTGGACTGGCGCACGAAGGACCAGTCAAAGTTTACAGCTGAGTAGGAAATGAAAAGTAAATGTAATCAGATGTCAAAGGTTTCAGATTAGAGGAAAATTCCTCTCTAAGGGTTCAGCACCGTTTTATTTGTGTGAAATGCTGTTTCTGTCTGTTTTCATAAACATCTTTAGTGACCGCAAAAGAATATCTCTCTTGTCCATGTACTTAACTAAACAGATTGTTTTTTTCCTAATTCCTTGCAAGCGCAATCTGTAAGGTACCTGAATCTACCTATGCTGCCAAGTTCTAAAGATGTTTTAAAACCCTCTTTTCCAGTATTGATAGTTTCACCCGCTCTTCAGAAAGGGAACACTGTCTTTTTTTGTTGTTTCTATTTTTTTTAAATTATCTTTAACAAGCTGAATGAAATGAATGTCATGCAGAGCAGGAGATCTCCTGCATAAAAGCTGGCATTTGAAAGCTCTGTATGTTTAGCTGGTTTTGTAAAGCTGGTGGTGGTCACCCATATATATGTATGATAGTAGGATTAAGCCCTTCAAAGTGCCTGTACAAGGTTTGCTGATTGTTTATAAATCTCAGCATCCTCCAGATTTATAACTAGTTACACAGTCAACATTTTTGCTGTATCACCTGTATGTCCTTGTCATGGAGTCCTTCACCTATAATAATCAAATAATTTTCTTTCTGGTAATCTAGATGCTTGTTGTCCTTATACTTGGCCCTTCTTTGACTAAGTGAAATTTTTACAGTGAAAAATAACAACGTGTTTAAAATCTGAAGACAAATCTGTAGTTTTGAGGAAAAAAATAGAGTTTTCTCAAAAAAAACCCCCAAGTTTTATGCAGGAGTTTTCTTCTCATACAGATTAATAAAAGTACTTAGGACTTAAGATGAGTCCTTCAAGAACCAGACAAACCTTAGTTTAAGTCATCTAAAAAGTGGAAGCAATGTTATCCAAGAGGTTGTAGTCAGTAAAAGGGTAAAGTGATGGTGCATAATGCCACCTCATTTATTCAACACAGAGATGGTAATAGGAAAGGTGGTGGGAGTATTTAATCACAGAATGACAGAATGTTAGGGGTTCAAAGGGACTTCTGTGGGTCACCTAGGCCAACTCCCCTGCTGAAGCAGGGTCACCTACAGCAGGCTGCACAGGACCTTGTCCAGGCGGGTCTTGAATATCTCCAGAGAAGGAGACTCCACAACCTCCCTGGGCAGCCTGTTCC
>Ga0065711_1006077_pt1 | contig 18368 bp, 10 predicted proteins | sample Hoacrofraction12_FD_59098 | JGI IMG/M metagenome (GOLD analysis project Ga0065711, IMG submission 59098) | Hoatzin crop microbial communities from Cojedes, Venezuela - Epithelial fraction 12 v2 (version 2) | ecosystem: Host-associated > Birds > Digestive system > Esophagus > Crop | place... | reverse complement strand
GGGGGGGGGGCGTTTCCGCGGCAGGTGAAGCGCTGTGGGGCACCTCGTCCTGCCGCGCCGGCCGACGGGGTCCCGCCGGGAAAGGTGCCCCGGCCTCGGGGCCTCCGGGCTGAGCGCAGAGCCGGCGGTCGCCATCGCTATGTCATTGCTTCATTTCTGTTACAACCGAACAGGTGTCGGTGCGCACAGGGTCCCGAAACAGCCCCTCGACGGCGTCCGAGGCCGCCTGTGCAGGGTACAACGTAAGTCACGCGAAGGCAACCGGTGTAAATATTGCGCCGCTTCACGGGCTTTGCGACTGGAAGGCTGCTGACGCGTTTGTCAGACCCTGCGCTAAGCCTCGCGGTGCCGAGAGAAGGATGCTTTGTCATCCGCGCCTCAAAGGTCAGATACGAATGCACACCGGGCTTGTTCGAGGTTGCTGAGGAAGAGGCGGCAATGGAGCAGTCCTACACTCCTGCTCTTGGGAGGTTTTAAACACGGTATCATCTTTCTGCTGCTTCTGGGACAAAACCCCCTTTTCAGACACTGGAGTGTCATTCCTCCAGCAGACGTGGCACAAATGGGGATGTGGGGTGTGAGGATGCCATGTGCTATGATGGTAACGTAAAAGGGCAGCGTCTGCATGACTTCAAATATCGTGGCATGCTTGACCTTAAAGCTCTATGATTTCCAAGGTCACAATTTCAAACTGTGTAAGTGGTGAGCTACATGTCCCACAAGGGCTCAGCTGGATGCTGTTCTTTGAAATGAGATGCACTTGTGACAGGTGAACTAAACTTGGTTTACTCCTATTTGACACTACAATGTCTAGCTCCCAAGCCATGATGTTGCAAATTCGTGGTGATTCAAATGTGTCTGGAAACAAGGGTCCAGGATGAGAGATAAATTCAAGGAAATACCTTTAGGCAAAATCCCAGCAGAAGCAAAAGTCTCTGAAACTGAGCTCTCTCTGCTTTGGGATTTTCATCTGGGTAGTCTAAGTAGTGCTGATGGGGGGAAGAATACAGCTAATACTCCATATGGATACATTCTGTATGAATCTCTTTTTCAGGTCAGAATTTAAATTATCATAAGCATCCTAAAGAAAAGGGCTCCGTCCTCAACAGCATGAATTATCTTGTGAATTTCTAAGCGTAGGCTGTTCACTGTACAAATAGGAAAAGGAGTCCTTACATGCACCACACCCGATGAGAATGACATCCAAGGATTTGGCATTCTGGGCAGAAAGACAATACCTACAGTCCAGCGTGAGTGAAAAAAATGGATAATTTTCGTATAACATCTGAGAAGAAAGTAACCAAAATGAACACACTCTAGTCATTAATTTAAACACTGAGAACATAATGAAAGGGATGCTGGTACTGGGTGAGAACTATGCAGCCTGAGTAGTAAAAGTCACCACTACCAACAGTATCAAAGAAGCCGAGAGCTGAAGGTGCCAATAGTTGAGGCCTCTATGAGCTGAGGACGCTGTAACTGTTCAAAGTATTCTGCTGGTTTATGTAAAATGCAGCTTCTCCCTATTTCTTTAGCTTCGTTCCTCCCAGGGTGGAATCCAAAGACTTAAAAATACCTACTTTGCAGCAATAGCATCTTTGAATATATTGTTGTTTAGATGGTGTTTATAATGTAATAGTATAAGCCACATATCAAAGAGCATTATTTGAATTATAGTTCTAGTTTTGCAAGTGGAGAAACCGAATCATCTAAGGTCACATTAAGAGACTGGTTACAAGCAGTTTAACACCACTGGAATTGGATTTAAGTCTCAGTCTGTTGTCCTAGCAGGGCCATGAATGCTTGAAGTAACGTGTTTGTGGGATCTCTGTGCTTGGAGATACTTGAAACTCAGCTGAACAAGTCCCCAGGCAACCTGATCTAATTGGGCCTGTTTCAAGCAGCGGGCTGGCTGGGCCTCGGGGCGGCTTTTTCTAAGCTAAGTTATTCTGTGAATTTTTATGATGGAAAGTGTGTAATTCTCTGTTCTTATATTACATGTATACCAAATTTCTTTAAGTGTTATAGCTGTGGTTTCTTTCCAGTATTTACATTTGCTTCACTGAAAACAAAATATAATTGTCTCTCACAGTGTTGGTGAATAGCCTCTCTTTTCAGGAAACAGTTTTGAAAATGTTGCATCTGCGATGACTGTTCAGTCGAGCTGGTCAAAAAACCCAAAGCATTTCTTATAAAAACCATGTTCCTTTTTTGGTTGAATATTTCCAACCATCTTTGATGTGCCATTTCATGGGGGAGAGTCCAAACCGAGATTGCAAAGGGAAGAGTGATGGTGTTTTACAACTTCTAATATCAAAACTTTTTTAAAATGAAAAATGCATTATGTGTTCATTAACCTATCACGTGATTTTTTGCATTATCATGGCATCTTAGACACGATTAAAATCCCCATAGCAAGCATTTTGGTATACTTGAATTAATTGCACTTTCCTCCAACTTCCCTATTTTAATAATTTAAAATCTTCCTGGAGTGCAATAATTGTTTTGGATTTGGGGCCTTCACTTGATCCCACAGACATGCAAATCGTATTTCTTTGCTATATGACTTAATAAAAGGATCACATGCTTGTCAGTCAGATACAATTGCATTTGCTATAGCTTGGGTTCTTTTTTTTTACACAAGATTTGAATCTAAACTGCATCTGTTTCATATAAAGAAGTCAGTGTAGTCTGAAAATCTTTCATAACCCATCAATTTAAAATGATGGCACAATTCAAATTCAATAGCTGTTCCCAAGAATCAGATTGCCAAGGAGTCATAGGCCTCTCTTCCAGCAGTGTAGATGATGAACAATCTACCCATGCTGTTTTTTATATCCAGTAAAATTCTGTGTAAAATTCCAACTACCCAATGCAATACACAAAATTTTTGACAACATGTAATTTTGTTGTTTTGACAAAGTTATGACGCATTTTTGTACAAGATATTAAAGCTATGAACATCGTTTCTCATTTCTAGGCTCAATTCTCACTGTGAAAACTGGTTATGTCAACTTTCAAAACAGAGTATTTACTCCCCAGAATAGTATTTTTCATTATTTTTTTCATTAATGCCTGCCCTAGTTACCAGTCCATGCTACTGAACTTTCTGATGCACATGGCACAAAGAGAAAATGGTGCATTTTAAGGAAAAATAATAATCCAAAATGACCAATACTCTAGAGTTTTTCATGAAGGCTGCCATTGATTTCATGCAGGTGTTTCATGTGGCATTACAAATCATACTTGGGTTTGCAACTTCTGTGGCTTCAAGCGGCTTGCATAAAACAATCTGGCAACGTCTGAAGCATAATCTTTTTGCATCTACGTGCTTGACTCTAACAGTTTAGTCAATGTTATGCAGAGAGAGGTGGAATAACACCTGCTATTTTCCATACATTCCAGCCTAGTGACAGTTGTGTATCTTGTGTCTAACTGTTGTTCTTATTCACTATTTATTTTTGTAGGTTTAAATACAAGATGAAGCTTTTTCTGGTCTAAGTGCCAGCAATATTCCCTCCCTTCTGCTTCTTTGCACAAAATTACTTGCAAAACCCCAACAGTGCACTTCTCTTCCTTTCTAAGACAACCAAGCAAATTCTAAAATATGTATATTAAAAACAGAGTATGTAGTCCTCTAGAAATCCCAGATCTTGATCTTGCGCGCTTCAGTGCTTGCCAGAAGTCCACTGTAGAAGTGTGTGTTGCAAGACAATAAACCTGAGATATTTCACACCATCGTGAAAAAAAAGATTGAGAATCAGATGGTTTCTCAACCGAAATGGTCAGCATGCGGCTGTGATCTCATCTTACATTGTTTGAGAGGGAGACAGCAGTGGCTTCTTGAGTGAGAGGTACCAGTCTGTTTACAGTTTACTAGGTCAAAATCAATGCTTTAAGCTCTATACAGACACCCATTTTCTAAGACATCTGTAGTACAGACAGCTGGTCTGTAACTTCGTGTTGCATTGTGCCTCGGTGAAGGTGCCCTAGCCCTCTGTTTAAGAAAGAGTAGGGTGATTTTTCTAGAAACAAGCAAGCAGAAGAAATTATCAATATAGTCCAAGTAAGATGCTCAAAAGCATAAAAACGTGTATTGTAACAAGTGGTCAAAGCTTAGGGTTGTTTGTTGAAATGCTCGAATAATGTCTTTCTGGAAGTATTTACTGAAAAACCCCCAGCGGTACATGCAGTTGAACAGATCTGTTCTGAAAGAAGAACATTTTAGTTGTGTCCTATGCAAAGTTTTAAAGAACACTATTACACTGAGATTTTTTGGTACTTCCACTATGCTTTTTTATGTGACGGAACTGGTATTTCAGATAGAAGTGTTTTCTTCCTTTTGACAAATAAACATGTGGTGTACTGTGACAGGCCTTATGATTTTAGACAGAAGAGCTCCCTTGTGGCCTCCCTTTAAAGTATAAAATTTATCTGGGGTTCTTCTAAAGGCTGTCATTAATATTTGCCAGATATAATGTCATATATTTACCGGCGCTGTGGCTTGACTTCTGGAAGGAATAGGATAGAAGCCGGATAATTTATTTCATTAACCTTCTTTCAGTGGGACTTTTGCCGGAAGATCAGACCCTCTGTTTACTAATCTTTGTGCCATTTTTCTGTTTCCTTCATAGACTAACAGAACGAAGAGCATATCATTTTACTTAGTTTTATATTCACAAAGGACTGCAGCCCACCCCAAAACAGTCATTACAATTTTGATGCTAACTGTATGATTTTCCAGTTCCGTGGAGGATGGGTGAAGGCCAGGTTTCCTCTTGATAGAGGTAGGTGTAGATCCACTGATGCTAAGGCTGCTGAACTCCTCTGAAAATACAGATTTGAAAGGATAGTTTGTGACATAAACGAATAGCATTTTCATTTCCACAGAGCACCAACAGCCACTGTAAAGTTCAGCTAGTCAAGCACTTTTATCAGATTTTTTTACTATTATTGTGAGCTGAAGCTATCCACATTGCACTGGCACTCCATGTGTTTTTCTTTCTTTTACCTCCACCTATTTCCTTCTGTTCTTGTTGCCTGTCTCCTACCTTTCTCTCTGGTACTTGAAAAAGGTATGTTATCTCCACTTACTGCCAGGAGCCAGCTTAGGTGCCAATCAAGTGACTGTGTTACACAGCAAGTTTTTTCATTTTCTTCCTCAAAATTTAGTTTTTCCTCTTTTTTTTTCATTGAAGACTATTACTCTTATTCTGCCTCCCTCCTCACCTGCATTAAAATTATTTTTTTACTCTTTCTTCTCATTAAGGCCACTTACTTTCCCCATCTTCCCCCTCTCTGCTTCTCTCACTTCCCTAATGGAGTCTCAAGGTCATGACTGCTGCCACTGCAGCTAGCTCAAGCAGCACTGAAATTTCTCCCTCATCCTCTTTCCGTGTAGATTACACCCCTTCTCTGTCCCCAGGATTTAAGATACTGGGTTACCAAAGGGGGAGATTAAATATTCCATAACAACACAGCAGGCCTGACAACATATTGGAAAGTTTTCAGAGAAAATTCCCAGGTAAGCCCCTGTCCCCATTAGCTCACTTGTATTTCCCAGAGGTTTCCTATGTAATGTTCTACAAGGAACTGGTAGAAATAAAAAGGTAGAATATAGCAGAGAAACAGTAGGAAATATTTCTTGGGACTTCTGAAACATTGAAGTTCCTCCTGAGAAACTACTGAGGAAATGAAGTGTTAGAGGTTGAAAGGGAAAGTTAAGTTGCGGTTTGAAACAGCACTAGTATTGTTTAACAGAAATTAAAGTTCATTTTTAGCACAGTATAACCTCTTTATATCAGTCTTAAAAGTATCCTACAGTTACAACACAGAAGTTTGTAACTGGGTGAGTGATAAGTACAAATAATTTCTCCTGTCCACAGCTAAACTGCTCAATCTGGTGGACTGAGCTGTGGTCGATGAGTGGAAAAATCCCACAGGCAGACTCTGTCTGTGCATGGCAGAGGGGGGAAGTAGGAGGGATGGGGAGCAGGGAAAGGGAGGGTGTGTTTTTCCAGAATTATCAAAGGTTTTAAGCCTCTCTGATAGGATTTCATCTCTTGTCCTCAGTCTTGAAACACGGTGTGTACGTGACAGCCAGGATGCTCTCTGCGGGTATTTATCTGTACATCCCCTCCCCTCTCGCACCAGATTGCTGCTCAAGACTCACTGCTAACGTGACAACTAAAACAAATAAAGAAATGTTTAATGGTGAAGTCAAGAAAGAATGGGAAAAAACCACACTACTTACAGATTTTTGTAATTATTTCACATATGTGTCTGTAGATATGTCTCCTCACCTCTCACATCCTGCTTATCCTTAGATTGTTATCATTTTGGCATAGGAGCAAGTATGTTTGGCCAGCACCTCACACAAGTTCATCCCTCCTTCTGAAATTTTTTTTATTCATCTCAGTAAATCTTCTCTTGTCTAAGTCCAGGATCTAGTAGAGCTGTAGTTATTGGTTTTGCTGTTTTTCCTTTATGCTATAATAAAGCTAAGATTCTTTTAAAAATAGCGTATAATTAACTTGTGGAATTCATTGGCTCCAGATAATAACTTTGTAGGATATAAAAACAGATTAGATATTTATATGAATTTTATGTGCCTTCACACTAGCCAGGATAAAAGTTCATAAGGAAGGTAAGCTTTCTTGCTTCAGAACGAGAATCAAACACTGTGGGGGGCTACAGAGAAACTTCCCCTGCAGCCATACGGTGATGCGGTCCTTTAAAGATGATTCCTACCTTTGCTGAAGCATCTGGTACTGACCATTACTGAAGTCAGGATAAGGCATGAGGGGAACTATGGGATTCATCTGTTGCTAAGGAACAGAAATCACTTTGTTTGGGCAGACATTTCTAGCCTGAGTTGAGGCAGTCAAGCGGTAATTGAATTGTTCAACAATTCAATAAAAAGTCAGTGTAAACTGAGGACCAAAATTAAGGTCACGCTGTTAGCATATACTTGATAAAAGTACAGAGCTACCTTAGGATTTGTCAGAACTTATCTTTTTATGTCAAATGGAAAATATTTTACATAATTAGGTTACAGGCAAACTATTACTTTGATCCTTTAGAATTTAGTTAATGTGATACTTTACCAGCAAATAATCCTTATGTGACATGACACACTAATGAACACTGGAAGGTGAGGGGAAATAGAGGTTGCAAAATAATTTAATAAGCCTAACTGTGTTTGAAGAAAAATGGTTCTGATCAGACTTCTTTTTTGGCACCATTTTCCATCACAAATTGTCTTTAATGGTTTTATAAGAGACAGACTATAGATGAAGCAGAAGTGTTAAGGTTAATGGAGAAATTGCTAGCTGAAGTTTTATATTGTATATAATATGGGAGGTCAGAAAAAATAATTATAATTCTTTCTTGATATAAATTCTATCAATCTTCTAAGTGTCTGCACTTCTACAAGTAATTAGCAAAACTGTATGACTTGGCCTTGGAAGAAAATGGAACACAAAATATTAATTTGCATATATTTTACATATAATCTATTGCAAACATTATTTTGTTTGCTCTTTGTGCTCCAGGATGTAAGACATATAGGATGACCATATCACAGAAATGATAAAAAGAATGTGCATGAGTATACTTTCATGCTAAAAAGTTGACTACAACTTGATTTCCAACTATAAGTTGATTTTCTGGTAGTTTTACATTTATACTATGTGGCCCTATCACTTCAAAGCCCTCTTTCTCCTTACTGAGATCCTCACTCTGTATTCTACAGCCTACTAAAAAGTTTTTGTGAGATCCACTTATATAAGGAGCAAACCATAACATTGACTGTACGATGTTATGAATTCTAGATACGTAGATACATTAGAAAAATGTTGCCCAACATAGTATTTCATTATGTAAAATTGATACTTCATTGAAATTGAAATTTATATAATAGATTCAAAATATCTATGCAAGAAGTCAGTATTGACCACCTAGTGCAGACACTGTGAATAAGAAACAATGATTTTAAGTTAATTGATGGAAATTGTAGATAGTTGTAGCTAAATAGAGAGTTGAGGCAGAATTCTACCTGTTGGTGCAAGAAGGAGTTAGTGGCCAGGGTTTTCTTTTCCATCTGAGCTCCTGCTATTTTCAAGCAGCTTCATTTTCTAAAAAGTGCCTAGAAAGAGCAACCTCTCCTCCGTAAAGAGCACAAGACCTACCCAACCTGCCTGCTGCTGCCGTTGCATTACCCAAATGGTGGCTGGGCACACCACACCCTTTTGCTCGAGCCATCCATTGCTTGGTAGTTTATGCTTTCTTTTATGTTGTTTCTTTGTTCTGGCTTTCTTCTTTTACTGAAAACAAATAATGTACGCTATTTTTTTTCCCGAATTTTTAGATTGGCTTTCAAATCCAAGGTATATGCAGAGAGAAGAAATCATTCCTTCTGGAGCCCAGTTGGACTAATGAGTTTTTTTCTTGCTTTGTTTTGTGTTTTTTTTTCTTCCAGACTAATTTTCCCCCCTCCTTTAATATCTTTCAGCTGTAGGGACTGTAGAGGCTGCCTGTAACAATACTAGGGAAGCATTTTTCCATTCCAAACCCAGGAATGGAGCCTGACGGTATCCCTCTAAAGGAGTATTTGAAACCTTTAGGTGGCAGCCAAGGGCTGCAGTTTGAATCTCTAGATTTATTAGTTGTGTGGTTTATGGTCCCTATTTCAGGTGGTAAAGAGGATATGAAGAAGAGTGAATTTCTAATCCATCCACAAGTAAAGCAGAAGAAATTTCACACAGGTGAAACAATTATTAAAAATCTGGATGTGTCTGGATGCACAGGAATACACCTGGGAGCCCTCTCTGTGGTCTGTTGCCCTTCTGCCACCCTCTGTTTCCTTCAAACTACCCTTAAAAGCACACCCTAAAGTCTGACATCTTACTCATATTGATAAATTTGTTGTAAAAATGGCATTCAATATAGTGCTTTAGTGTTGTATTCAGAACATGAATGATAACGTGTGTCTGGACCTGGGAGGAGGCTGGAAACTCTTGGTGGTTGGTCGGTCCCCTGGCGCACAGCCCCCTGCACCGGGGCCTGTTGCAGCAGGGCAGAGGGGCTGCCGGCCCCTTGTCACCTGGGCACTGGAAGGCCTCTGATGGTCTCCTGGGCAATGTGGGGCAAGCCGTGTGAGGCTGCGTCTCCAAAGGTGGTCATTCAAATGATATTCAAGCTTGTTATCCCCTATGCCACTCTAAACCAGAGCTTTGTGAAAATGTTTTCTTGTTTTGTTTTGTTTTGTTTTCTTAAAATGGACTTCTCAAAATCCTGTGGTTAGTTTGCTACAGTAATGCAGCAGCTGTATTGAAATTCTGGTGACATATATTCTCACAATATGTTATTAAGTCATCTAGAGATGTCAAAATGTTTGTTAATGAAATCTACTTGAAAGGAACTGTAGACTCCTTTGTTTTTACAAATAACTGCACAATGATGTATTTCGATACTTTTTTTTAACTTACTGTGATTTTCATGCAAGAAAACATGGGCACTTTTGTATTATGCATTTTGGGAGTTAAAACCAGAAAATGAGAGATTTACAAATAACCTCATCTGTTTATTGTACTGTTTCCAAATTTTTTCTTTGCATAATTAACAACCCCATGCAGCTACAAATCACGTTGTTTACCTCTGCAGTCTAATGCAGCATACATCGTCTCACTATCCCATGGACAGGCTGAAGTATTCAACATTGGGTTGCCAGAAACCTGGATACGTGCAGAGCAAACACCCAAATTCAGCAGTGAGACAAGTAATTGTGTACTCTGATTACAAACCAGATGCTAAAAATCAAGTAGTTTAGCTTAAATGACTAGTGATACAATGATTAATGAGATTGGTTTACATCAACTTTTGCATTAGAAAATGCAACTTTCTTTTAAACAGCTTGTAAATGTAGAAGGTCTGAGTATGCAGGTATTTATTGGGTAAGAAGATTTGTTTTTTCTCCCCTTTTCCTTCGCCTTTTTCTTTCGCATTCTCTGTTTCATGTGTATCCATGTGAAAGACAGGGTAGACATGTAAGCTCTGTTTCCAGTATTTCTGACTCTTCAGTACGAGCAAGCGTCTCTCCAGATGGCTTACACGCATGTTTTAACACACACCTGGACTGAGGGTAATACATTTGCCTCCTTGCAGAGCCTGTTCACTGGTTTGTGTCTAGTTAGCTCTGAGCGGAAGCAGAGGGGAAGCAAAGAGGTAACCAAGCCTGGCTTTTCCTGCCTGCGGAGAGGTGCCACGCTCTTCTTACTACTGCTGTTATCCCCTTACTGCCCTGTGTTGCTGCATGCTGGTTCACCTCCTGTTGCATAAAAAGGGCAGGCATCAAGCTTCACAAATTTGGGGCATTTTAATTGTTGACTCCCACTATCTGCTTAAACCTTCCTCGCACTCAAGTCGCTGCTTGATTGGCTGCAAGATGTCTGCATTCACCTCCAGGAAGCAAAGAATAAGGCAGCTAATTCACGTGGTTGAAGTTACTTAGTAAACAGATTGGTCTGAGCTGATGTGGAATACAGCCAAGATGCTATAAAAGATGCCCTTGTTATTCAAGAGGCACCAATAGATGTTTACATGATAAGAAAAGGTAAAGACAAAAGACAACCACTGGCATTTTGTTTGTTCTTATAACAAAACGTTGGAGGCTGACTTACTAGAAGCAGAGTTAGTAAATGGTCCACTTACTTTTTAGTTAAATAATTTATTACTGCAGAAACATTCTCTTCAATTAAAAAATGCCCATCCGCCTCCTCGTCAGCCACGCAGTCTCCCCAGGGGTAAAATAACTATGGAGGCTCTGCCTCACAATAGTGGTTTTCTAAGTGACAGTGACCAGCTGGGCATTTATGCTCTGACTTGTGCTGAGCTATGCTAAGCTGTTTTGTGACACATTTCCCTGCCCGGGGAATATCTGGGGTATGGGCGTGGTTTAAAATGTTTGTTTGGATGAGATGAGAAATGATCTCACAACTTGCCAGAAAGAAGGGACTTAGTGCAAAGGGAGGTAAGAGAGGAAGTGTCCACTATGGTGAAGAAGGAATTACACATTAGCTCATATAAATAATAATAGCAGGTGTGGGTAATAGCACTTTAGTAAAACTGTATTTGAAAGCAGTTAAGTTGTAGTTTCTTAGCAACTGCTGCAGGCAGCCACGATTTAAGTGGCCAAGGCTTTCAAATTAGGCAACATCCGCAGACTGCTATACAACAGCATTAAATGGAGAAAAACACTAGAGCAATAGCGTTTCTACTCTCTAAACAGAAACACAACCAGAGGGCCAGAGCCACAGAGGTGGTGATGAAATAGAAAAAGCAGAAATTATATCTACATTTCTAGGTAAGCCTTTTCAGGAAGAGCTGCTTAGAAAGAACACTTACAGAGAAATGCATGATCCGTAGCCTACTCAATGGAATGGATAGACTTTAGGGAACGTTGACAGGGGCATAATTTGTATTTAGGTGACTTTGTTGTTTTATTAACGCATTTTGTTATGCCTTTTTATGTATTTGTCGTGTAAAATCTACATGTATATTTATAAGGGTGCATTGAAAGGTTTTTATTTTACAGGAATGAGTGTATCTATGTTTAGCATGAAATGTAAACATTGTAAGTAATGTTCATCACTTAAGACCATGCTGCCAACAAGATAATTTTGGATGTTGGATAAGAACATTTCATGGAAGAAGACTCTGCTAAAGCCAACCAAGAATTGATAAAAGATAGTTAAAGAGTAGGAGTCTGAAGCATTCGTCTCTTTGGCTAGTTGATGCAAATTTACATTTGGCTCATTCATCCTGTAGCATCTCACAGAAAGCACTATTTCTGATTTTTAATATTATCCTGAGTTAGCTAGGTCCTATCCTAGCAGTCAGTAACATGCTCTTAATTCATTATCTCTAGAGCCAGTGAAAAGTTCTTAACTATGTTGGGTTTTTTTTCTTGCTCTTTTGAACCCAGAATATTTTCTGGCAATATATAGGCTTGCATACATTACATTCGGGAAAAATCCTCCAACTCAAGATGGAAAAGCTAATGCATTAGTTAGGCACTCCCCGGATTAACAAGCTTCAAATTCTGGGCAAGTGCCCTAACTTCTGGCTTACTATTTTGGTAAGTGGAAATGTCAGTCTGTCTCTTACATGAACGGTATGGTATATTGTGCCCTTATTCCAGCTCTGTAAAACTCCTCTTACTTTTTTAAAGTAAAACTTACATATGCAAAGAACAGTGGACTTGCCTTCTGCAAGTGTGAAAACATCTTAGATATTTCCGTATTTTCTTCCAAGTGCAAAGCACGTTTCTATGGCCTGACTTTATTTAACATAGCCATATACAACAGACATTTGTGAAAAGAACCTGTTCTAACACGACACACCACTGCGTCCTTTTTCCTGGACAAAGGACGTGAACACAACCAATACATGGCTCTCACCTACTGCTGTAATGAGAACAGTGTAGTGCTTATTTAGAATGAGATGAGGCTATGCAAAACACACACAGTACCAAAGACTGATAAATAGTAATATGCTTTGGTTTATTCAGTTCACTAACTGTTTAGCTTTTATCCTATGTATCCTCATACAACCCCTAGTATGACATAGACTCCAACACAACCACAGTTAAAAGACATTTAGTTGTTATGTGATCCAAAACACGTAGAGTATTCCCAGGGGCTTCCTATGATGTCTCCACACATTTAGAGACAGTCTGGATTTGAAGAGAAGCACTTATTTATCCATGACTGTTTGCAATTAGATGGCAAGTCTCCAAGTATTCCTTTGTCAGGAAAAAGCTTTTAGCCTTTGAATAACATCTCATTGAAGTATCTATCCACCAGCTTTTAAAAAACTGCATGTGAGACTTTAATTTATTGAAATGAGTCTGATGATGTTTGTTCTTCTCACATTTCAGTGTTTTATTCCTGACTTGCTTGTGAATTCTCCTATTTCTTCATGTGACATAAAAAAACATCTTTCAGTAATTCACTGTCTTGTTTTTTTAGTTTATATTCCACAGAGTTGATGAAGGCCCATGATTTTCACCATGGGATGGTACACAGATGTTACACTGCAGCGTATATTTATCAGCTTGAATTTTAGGACAGAAAACACTAAAACTGCATGAACCTGGGTAATAATTTAAGTTGTCTTCAGTACCTTTAATTCTGACGAACATGCTCCTCTTTCTTTCTGCAGGCTTTCATAGCTTTTTCAAGTAGAAGTACTGAATTACAAATATGAGTGGACTGTGCAAGTGAATATAGTCGCTGTGCACTGAAACCCAAATTTTCAGTAATGGCCTGTGATTTAAAGTACCTTGGTACTAAGCAACACATTTTTAGATATCTGATTTAGACAAGAGCTGATTTTACCTCTAGTTCCCACTGAACTCAAGTGGATTGCAATCTGAAATCTGAAGATGAGTGACTAGTTCAGTGCTCACATTGCAATAATAAAAGCCATACATGCCACATGGGATTTTTTCTTACAGAAGACCAGTCTTGGTTCCAGACAAAGCTGCCACTGTTTTCCATGTTCCTTTTTTTCCTAGCTCAAATAGGAAAGGTTGGCTTAAATGATTAAAAATAAATTGTCACACATACTGCCTAATTTCATTATTTGTTTTTTTACTTTATGGAATAGGAATGTATTTCTTTTGATACTTTTGTTCAAAATTAATGATACATCTTTCTTTACTCAGTATCTATTTCTCAGTTATTTTTTGTACCACTCAAGTATATTGTTCAGACTGATATTCAGACACCACTTCCATAATTGTATGTCCTGTTTACTTACGCCACCTAGGTTTTTAAAGCTGTCTTCAAGTGGCTGATGGCAGGGCACCTATCTCGTAAATGAACATGTTTTTGTAGTTTAAAAGAGATAATGCTGTCTCTATTCAGCCTTTGTCTATTACTGCCAATTAAATCATTGACACTTCATTTCTCTTTTGTTGTCTGTAGTCTACGATTGAAATGCAGCAGTGACTCACTGTTATATAAAACAGGTCCATATTTTGCTTCTTAACCTCATGCTTCTTTTCAAAGTATGGGCGTGCCAGCCCTAATGTGCGCGTGGCATCATTGCGAAAGAATTTGGAGGCAGAATAAAAGTATTCATTCCTTTCACCAGAATATTCCACCTATTTAAAGATCTTAAAGTAGGCAGATGGGAAATGCCTAAAAAAATACAGACCCAGGGGAAACAGAAAAAGAACAGGTTGGAATGGGCCATCTGTGAAAACTTTTTGAGTATCAGATAGAAGACTTGAATAGCTGGCAGAAAGAATGAAAGCCTCATTACCTCCAGATGATGCAGATGCTGGATCTGCCTTAAAATATTGCAGAATTGTTCAAACTTCGCAGCAGTAATTCAGCTAAATTGGGAGAATGGCATTGTCTGAGCCATTTTCTTTCAATTAAAGAAAACAAAGGTCCTTCCTTTTAAGCGAGCTTATACACAGGATTTTCAGTCTTGCTATACTGTGCAATGCAGGAAAGCTGAATTTGGTCAGACAAATTTGGCAATTCCATGAGAATTCCTGAAATTATTTGAGTGAAAAACTAGCTGGATCATTTTACTACTAGACTTAAAAGACCTACTAGTCTAAGAAAGCTCATGATAAAAAAATATACTATGTCATTAGGAATAATTTTTTCTTAGTCTTTTTTTTCCCCTTCTGCTTTTATAAAATTTATTTTATTTTCCAGCATGTTCTGATGGAAATATCCTCCTTTTTTTTAGATTTCTCTGGGTGATTACATTTGAAGAAGTAAATAATTGTTTCATTACTATTAATCCTAAAAAGCAATAATGCTTTTTGACACTCTTTTTTTACACTGTTATCTTGCAGTAATAAACAGTTATTAGCTATAGACTCTTTCCCTGAGATGAAAGAGAGAACAGTTACAAATATAAGCAGGAAGTGATACTGGCTGTAATTTAAAGACCACCTCTAAAATGACCTATATTATCTTGAAAGTCCTTTTAAAGCTCTGTTCTCTTCCCCCCTCTCCTCATGGGACTTTTGTTTGTTGGGTGTTTTTTAAGTGAAGGTCCCAGTTTCTGAGCAAAAACTTGGAATGTGTGTGTATAACAACATAATTCGTAAATACAGTGACTGAGCCATTCAAATTGGAATGAAAATTCCCCACCAGATTTTATAACAGCTGCTGAAGTCATGTGGATAAGCCTGCTCCCAGTCTGAACATCCCGGGAAAGAAAGATCAAAGGATTATTGAGAGCTAACCATGTCTACAGTAGGGTAAAAGAAACAAGGGTAAAACTATGTTTATTTTTGAATTTTTTTTTGTGAAATTGCTCTTGTCCATAATTATTTTATAGAAAACAGAAACCTTGCTTTAAAAATTTCAGGCTCAGTTTGAAATTATTCCCCTAGATTCTCCATCAGAACAAACATGTTGCTATGGAGATGGACCAGAGCAAAGACAAAATATAGATACAAATAGATTCGCCAGAGCGATGTAATTCGAGACCTAAGTATACTGCTTAAACAGTATAAACACTGTCCTGGTATGCCTTGTTTTCTCCATCACAAGCACAATAAAATATCCCTAATTCTAAATGGTGTGTTGTTGTTTTAGGAATAGCTTTTAAAAGATTAGCCATTCTTCTAACGTTTCTTTTACTATTTTTTTTCACAAAGGACAATAAAGAAACTTTTTTTGTTATTGCATAAATGTTGTTAAAAGAAAAGGGGAAATCAGCAATAAAATGGATAAAACTTTGCAGAAAAAGCAGTGGTGAGGACTTTGCTGATGTAAAGAGATCTTGCTTGCTGTGAATTCAGTATTCACAACAAATGTGTAAAAATGTATTCCTTTTTCTTCATTGCTTTGAAATACGCTGAGCCCATGTAGAACTTCTGAGAGAGAACAGACAAGTGCTTCTGCTCAGAAGCCCGTGCATCTGCCACTTGGCATGAGCAAAAAATCTTTATTAAGCTTTTGGATAAGAGGACCTCTAAATAATAATTCACCAGAGGACCTCTAACCAGTAATTCACCAAAGGGAAAACTCATGCCAAGGTCAGCCCTACATTTATTGAAGTGCATTGTTTTACCTGCATATACTCTCTAAAAGCAGAGCGTTTGTTTTGATTAAACAGCCTTATTGCATTAGCACTTTCCTTTAGCCCTCTGTGAAAATAGTCAGAATCCTAGCATACTGTATCAAAAAGGATAGGTTAAAACCACTCTTGTATTTTTTTTCTCATAAGCATTTTTTTCACAGGTCTCTCGTTTGCTGCAAGTAGCTTGTGGAATTTAACATAGATGGACTTCTATTGCATTGCATCACAACATGAAGAAGAAAATATTCGAGCTATAAATTAGACAGACCTCCTTCATGGATACCCCATTCTTAACATTACATCTGGAAGTTATTAAAGTATGTGGACTTCTCTTCAGGGATATTTTAGAGACAATAAGGCACAGATTTTAAAATACTTCTCTGCAGTTGTGACCACTAGCCAGGTTTTTGAGTGAACTTGGCTGTGTTTTATTATCATTCCTCTACGTCATATGTATTACCTAATACAGATGTATATGTATGCTCAGAATTAATTTCATTAGAGAACTAAAATATTTGGATGCCTTTCCAAGTAACTGCTGTATCAAGTGTGAAATAGGCACCAAATTCCCTCCTCCAGAGTGCTTCTGTTTGTGCACACATACTTCTTTTTTTCCCGAGCTCTAGTTCATTTTGAACTTGATGGTTCAATGTGAGTTTTATCGATCTCTTGCATTTTCACTTCTAAAAATACGTTTTTGGAACACACTGACACCATTTTAAAAAATGGTCACTAATGTTTGATCAAGATGAACTGTCACCTCTTCATTCATTTCTGGAGGCAGTTTGTTAAAATAATGCCCTTAGAAGTTCAGAAATATTATTTGAGCCTATTCTTTACCTAAACACTAGCTGGACTATTAGGGGCTCAGTCTTAGTAAGGTCAGGTTTAAAAGAAATAGATGTATGCTTGCGAGTGTTAGTAACAGGGAAAGCTTCATTTCCAAAAACACAAATGTTCCCAGTGCAGTCTGAAACAGGCTAATTTATGTGCATGGCATAAATGGTTTGGTCCTTGAAAACACAGAAGGAATTGACTGAAGTTTAGGTGAAGTTTCAAGGGTAACTGAGTTTCTGTAACCAGGGTATAACTAAGAGCTTAAACCAGAAGGGAAAACATTAATGCAATGTAAAAGATAGTGAGTTTGAAAGTTGTGCTTTTATTGGAAAAGGTACATATGCCACAGAAAGGCGGGAAAACTAGGAATCAAAAAGAAATGCAGCAAACCTAGCCTCTGGGAACTAGGAAGAGTCACAGATACATTAAAATCCCATCAGGCAAGAAATGCACCCTGCACGCTACATAGATAACAAATCAGTGGACGGTGGCAAGGTTCTTCAGGGAGAAGCAACGCATTAAAATGATGATGCTGTCAGGCAAGCTGAGTTACTATATTTAGAACAAATGTACTTTCAGTGTTTGCAAGAGAGACATTCAAACCAGATGCTCATTTCTAAATAAGCTGTGGCACCGCCATGTATTCTGGACCACGTCAAATTTTTTGGTGGCAGTAGAACATGGCACAAAAGTGAGATATTGGGGTATTGACAGCATGGAATAAGATAACTGGGAGCCCAGGAGCCAGGAATGGGGAGGTAAGAAGCCATACTGGAACCTCTATTGCACTGCACAGAGTGGGCTCCGCTTGGTTACTCTGCTGTCACTGGTGGCACTGGTCTCCCAGTTGGAGGTGAGGTCTCCAGGGCTTATCCTGGGTGCTGCCAGGGTGCACGAAGAGCCTGCCAGGTGTTTGAACAGTGGCACAGCTGGAATTCTTGGTCTGTTTCAGCAGGGTCAGGATAGTTCCTTACCTACTCTGGGTAGTCTCAGGCCAGAGGCTTTTTGGAATATATAGCCCTCTTTCCCTCTTAGGCAGATATGGAGACAACTATAAGCTCGTGTACCCCCTGCAAAGCGGTCTTTAGTGGCCAATCTGACTTTTTTTGGAAACTAGAACATGAGAAGCATAGGGATGGCTGCTTTTCTGCTCTTGCACCTTCATCTTCTGCTGCCTCTCCAAAAAGTTTCAGTGAAATACGTGGTTTGGTACGTATGAAACCTAAAGCAAGTTTCCCAGAAAGCCAGGTATGAATAGTCTCTTTATATCTTCTCAGTGGGGAGTTTTTAGAATTTTAGTTTAAAAAAGCACATTTTAGGCTACCACAAATGGAGGTTCTTATGTTACCTGGAGTATGTGAAAACAGAATACTTTACAAAAGCCAACCACAAACAGGGCTTACCTGCCCCCCCCC